>PVMS01014083.1_pt1 | contig 23836 bp, 18 predicted proteins | sample 1853461 | NCBI WGS metagenome assembly PVMS01 (sample SAMN08582032, study PRJNA380276) | Marine sediment metagenome, whole genome shotgun sequencing project. | isolation source: ocean sediment barecode stripped | collected 2017 | reverse complement strand
TTGGTGATTTCCGACATCAGGATGCCGGACATGAGCGGTGTCGATGTACTGCGGCACGTCAAAGGGGTCGCGCCCGAGAATCCAGTGATCATGGTCGCCGCGTACTCGTCGGCGGAGACCGCGGTGGAGGCGTTGCGACTGGGCGCCTACGACTACATTGCCAAGCCGTTCAAAGTGGATGAGCTGAAGATCACCATCAAGAACGCCCTGGAAAAAAAGCAGCTAAGGGAAGAGGTTGACACTCTCAAGAGGACGCTTCATGAGAAGCACGGACTGGACGCGATGCTCGGGAGGAGCCCCAAGATGGTCAAGCTCTTCGAGCTCATCGAGGCGGTGGCACCGACCAACAGCACGGTCCTCATCACCGGCGAGAGCGGAACCGGTAAGGAACTGGCGGCTCGGGCGATTCACGTCATCAGCCCCCGGCGGGATCTACCGTTCGTCTCGGTGAACGCCGGCGCAGTGCCGGAAACACTCCTGGAGAGCGAGCTCTTCGGTCATCTCAAAGGCTCCTTCACGGGGGCCACGACGAATCACAAGGGGCTCTTCGAGGTGGCCCATAAGGGGACCATCTTGCTGGATGAAGTCGCCGAGATGAGTCCTTCGATGCAGGTGAAATTCCTTCGCGTCCTGCAAGAAAAGAAGATCCGGCGGATCGGTGCCGGGGAAGAGATCGAGGTGGACGTTCGCGTCATCGCCGCGACGAACCAGAACTTGGAAGAGATGATGGAGGAAAAGGCATTCCGAGAGGACCTCTATTATCGGCTGAACGTCATTCCTGTCCACATGGTTCCCCTGCGGGAGCGCCGGGACGATATACCGATGTTGGCGGAACACTTCTTGCTCAAAGCCAACAAGAGTATGAACAAGCAAGTCGCGAAAATCTCCGATGAGGCGATGGATCTGCTGACCAAGGGTGATTGGCCAGGAAACGTACGAGAGTTGGAAAATGTGATCGAACGGGCCGTGGCGATGGAGACTTCGCGGATCATCCTACCGGAAAGGCTGCCGGAGAAGCTGCAGCAGGGTAACGGGGATATGGTGGCCGCGCTAGGCGGTCCATCCTTGGAAGAGCTGCCCGAGGAAGGCATTGATTTTCAGGAACACGTGGATTCGATACAAAAGCATCTCTTGTCGCTGGCGTTGGCGCGGGCCGGCGGTGTACAGACGCGAGCCGCCAAGTTTCTTCGAATGAATCTACGTTCGTTCCGGTATCTGTTGCAAAAGTACGATCTGAGGTGAGCATGTTGGACATGTCGTATTGGAGGAGGTTGTTTCTAGGTGCGCTGGGGATCGTTGCCGGCGCGACCGTCGTGGGACTCGTTCACAACCATGTTTCGGCGGAGGGCATCGGTCTTACCCAGCATCCGCTGGAAGCTGTCAGCGACCTCGAGGAATCCTGGTTCTTGGATACCTCGTCCGCGAAGAGAAAGTGGGACGAAGGCGTTACTTTCGTGGATGCGCGCGCGGAAGACTTCTATCTCTATGAGGGACATATCGCAGGGGCGATTTCCTTGCCGGTCCTGGAGTTCGATTCGGTGTTTCCTCTGGTCAAGGATCGCTTGCCCGCTGCCGAGGACGAGATCGTGTGCTACTGCAGCGGCTTCGGCTGCGAAGAGAGCACCGAGTTGGCGCGCAGGCTCACCGAGGCGGGCTACCGTTTCGTCTACGTGTACAAGGGGGGCTGGCCAGAGTGGAGCGAAGCGGAGCTGCCCTCCGAAGTCGAGGGAAGCTAACGGGGGGAACAGCGTGAGGAAGCTTTTGGACAATCGCTGGTTGGTGCTCGGTTGCCGGCTGGTGCTGGGGGCGGTCTTCGTCTATGCCAGCTGGGACAAGATTCAACATCCGGCTGCCTTCGCCAAACAAGTGTACAACTACCAAATGCTGCCGGTGATGGCTTCGAACCTCTTCGCCATCGCTCTCCCCTGGATGGAGCTTTTTGCTGGCGTGGCGCTCATCATCGGAGTGTTCAAGGGTGAGAGCTCGCTTCTGCTCAGCGTTCTGCTCGTTCTCTTCATCGGTGCCATCTCGGTAAACCTTTATCGAGGGGTCAACCTGGATTGCGGCTGCTTCAGCACTTCGGAAGGCGAGGGGCGGAGTATCGGCTTGCACACGGTGGGCCAGGACGTGGGATTGCTGGCCGCGGGTTTGGTGGTGCTGCGCGCCGCGAGACTCGAGCGACGGAGGGAGGGAATCTAAAGGGCCCGCCAGCCCTTCAAAATAACGACCTTCTCTTTGTGTTCTCCTTAGACTTTGGTATCTCTCCCTCTCTCGGCCCCCGGGTGGCGGTTCAAAAATTTGCGATCCGGACGTTGACAAAAAGTGGCAAGTTCGGTAATTTGCCAGTGGCGCGTTTCTGCCGCCAACGGCATAGAACCGCTATTTCATTAATAATAAACGATTTATAGAATTTGCGGGACCCTTGGCGCCTCCCGGAGGTCTGGCATAGGGGTTGCTATAGAGCACATCGAACTTGCCTAGCCCCAGGTAAGTCGATCGCAACCGAGCCGCAAGGCCAGAAGTTACATGTTAGGGCAGGGCACAAACACAGTCGACCCCCTGGGAGGGGTAAGAAGGGAAAAGGAGTAACACACATGAGTAGACAAAAAGGATTCACGCTGATCGAGCTTTTGATCGTCGTGGCGATTATCGGCATTATCGCCGCCATCGCCATCCCCAGCTTGCTTCGCGCTCGCGTTTCCGCGAACGAGGCTCAGGCTATTGGGGACACGCGTTCGGTGATTTCGGCCGAGCAGACCTACGCTTCGGCCAACTGCGGGTTCTTCGGGCCCCTAGTCGACCTATGCCGGACCGGCGGAGACTGCGTCGGCGTCAACATTCCGAACTATCCTTCGATCGCACCTGAGTTCGTCGGTGGTGACCTCGGAAGGGATAACGTCTACGCCAAGTCCGGTTACGACAGGCAGTGGATAGGCATGACATCGGTTTCGGCCGATTCCAATCGGTGCTCAAGCCAAAGCTTCGCAGACTACTGCTACCACTCGACCCCGACGAACGTGGGTCTCAGTGGCGTCCGGGGCTTCATGGGCTCCGCAGTGGGAGCCATCTATGTGACCCAGGACGGTTCTCTGGTACCGTGCCCGGTCTCTGGTTCCTCGATTCTGTTCCTCGAGTAAGAGAGCATGAAGAGGAAAGGGTGGCGTGAGCCACCCTTTCCTTACCTTTTCGATCTTGAGGGCGGAGGGCAACGTGGAAAAGAGGGGGTTCACGCTCATCGAGCTGCTCATCGTCGTCGCCATTATCGGGATCATTGCCGCCATCGCCATCCCCAGCTTGCTTCGCGCGCGAGTTTCCGCGAACGAAGCGCAAGTCATCGGAGATACTCGGACGGTCTTATCCGCCTCGATCACTTACGGAGCGAACAACTGCGGCTTCTTCGCCGCTTCTCTGGAATGCATGACCCAAGGCAACGTTTGTATTCCGAACTATCCATCGAACGCGCCGTCCTTTCTGGGGCTCGATCTCGGTCGCCTCACTCCTTACCAGAAGGGCGGCTACGTGCGTAACTATCTCGCCCGTGCGACGTCCGCTCCGGGTCCGCGTTGCGATCCGTCCTCGAATTTTGATTTTTGCTATATGTCCACGCCTACCAATCCGGGTTTGAGCGGCGTTCGGTCATACTCTGGGACGCCGGCGGGGACGATCTATTTCGACCAGGCGGGTGCCGCCATTGCGTGCCCGATCCTCTCGGGGACTCTCTCTCTCGAGTAAAGGGTTCCAGCACTCGAGAGGCTTCCATCACCTCCGAAGAAGCTCCAGGAACGTGAGTTAACAACAACAGCCGAGCTTGAACACCTTGTTGAGGAGACTTCCATGCCCCATGTGGAAATCGAAGGTCTAACCAAAGACTTCCCGGTAGGCTCGCTATCGAGGAAGAGGAAGCGCGCTCTCGACCATCTAGATCTCACCATCGATGAAGGCGAGATCTTCGGGCTCATCGGTCCCAACGGTGCCGGTAAGACCACGACCATCAAGCTTCTCATGGGCCTCATCTTCCCGACGGAGGGGCAGGCTCGCATCCTGGGCAAGCCGGTGGGGGACCTTTCCATGAAGGCAGAGATTGGTTTTCTCCCCGAGCAACCCTACTTCTACGACTACTTGACTGGGAGAGAGCTTCTTGACTACTTCGGACGGCTCTTCGGTTTGGGACGGGCCGAACTCCGCCAGAGGAGCGAGGAGCTGCTCCGTCGTGTGGATTTGGTGGCGGCCGGAGATACTCAGCTTCGCAAGTATTCCAAGGGCATGACCCAACGCCTCGGCGTCGCACAGGCACTCCTCAATCGACCGCGGGTCGTTTTTCTCGACGAGCCCATGTCCGGGCTGGACCCGATGGGTCGCCGCGACATGACCCTGCTCATTCGCGAGCTGCACGACGACGGAGTCACCGTCCTTTTCTGTTCTCACATCCTTCCGGATGTGGAAGCACTGTGCGATCGCGTCGCCATTCTCGATCAGGGAAAGCAGGTCAAGGCGGGAAGGCTCTCCGAAATCTTGGATCTCTCTCTGACCATCGAAGTCGTGCTCGACGAGGTCTCCGACAACCTGGAAAAGGGACTCGCAGATATCGGCGGGGTCTACCGGTTGGGGAAGGGCGTCAAAGTGGAGTTGGAGGACGAAGAGGATCTGGCTAAGGTTTTGACTCTCGTCCAGACGAACGGGGCTCGCCTCGTGTCGGTCAACCCGGTGAGACAAACTCTAGAGGAATACTTCGTGCGAGAGGTCGCCGGAGCCGGAGTCGAGAGAACATGAGTCGCATAGCCTTCATTTCGTTGAACACTTTTCGAGAGACGGTTCGCGACAAGGTTCTCTACAACCTTGTGCTTTTCGCCCTCATCATGATCGGAAGCTCGTACATCTTGGGTCAGATCTCCGTCTATCAGGAGGTGAAAATCATCAAGGATCTGGGCCTAGCATCGATTGCGGTTTTCGGGTCGGTCATTGCTGTTTTCATCGGCATCGGATTGGTGTCCAAAGAGATCGACAAGAGAACCCTCTACGCCTTACTGCCCAAGCCTATCTCTCGCGTCCATTTCATTCTCGGCAAGTACTTCGGGCTCTGTCTTACGCTGGCCGTGAACGTGACGATCATGACCGTGGCGCTTTACGCCCTCTTGTTCTTCATGACCCGTAGTTTCGAGCCCGTTCTTCTAAAGGCCATATACCTCATCTACTGCGAGCTGATGATTCTCACTGCGCTGGCGCTTCTTTTCAGCACCTTCACCTCGTCCATCCTGAGCGGGGTGCTCACCGGGTTCCTCTACGTGGTCGGTCATTTCTCGGCTGATCTCAAGAACCTGGATACGCTCGTGGAGTCTTCGTTTCTACCGCGGTTGATGCAGGCCATCTACTACGTCGTTCCAAACCTCAGAAACTTCGACGTGAAATCTCGAGTGGTGGCGGGCGATCCAGTGCCGTTGTCTCTGCTGGGGTACTCCACGGCCTACTGCGCGATCTACGTCGCGCTGTTGCTGATCGTCGCGGCGCTGGTGTTCAATCGCCGTAACCTGAAGTAGCGTGGGGAAATTGAGACGAGCGTGACAGCTAGCTATCCTGTTCGAGGTGGTCGGTTTGAGCAACGCTAGGGAAACCACACCGTCGACCCTGCTGAAGTGGCCGGGTCGAATCCTCCTGATGGTGGTCATGATACAGCTTCTGGCCGCGGTGGCGTTTCTACAACGTGCAATCGACGAACGTTTCGGTGAGTACCGGGCGACCGAAGAGATTCTCTATGTCGAAAACGGTGAGGCGCTCAAGAGGGTTCTCTTGGGATTCGACAGCCTGGCAGCCGATATCTATTGGTTGCGAACGGTTCAATACTTTGGTGGCCAGCGGCTCTATTCCACGGAAAAGCGGTTCGAGCTGCTGGAGCCGCTGTTGAACGTTACCACGACCCTCGACCCGAAACTGAAGATCGTCTACACGTACGGTGCCACGTTCCTTTCCGAGTCCTGGCCCCTGGGAGCCGGCGTGCCGTTCAAGGCGTTGGCATTGATCGACAAGGGCATCGAGAACAACCCGGACCACTGGCGCTTCTATCTCGACAAGGGTTTCATCTATTTTTGGACTCAAAAGGACTACCAGAAAGCGGCGGAGGTCTTTCTCGAGGGTAGCAAGCTGCCCGGCGCGCCCTATTGGATGGTCGGGACCGCCGGGCGAACGCTAACCCGCGGAGGGGACCGTGAGACGGCGCGTGAGCTCTGGAAGATTCTCCATGACACCGCCGAGAACGAGCAGATGCGTGGCAATGCGGTGATTCACTTGCAGCAGCTGGATGCGCTGGATCAGATTGACGTTCTGACCGAAATAGCGCTCAAGCTCAAGGAACATTCGGGTCACTTTCCGGAAAGCTGGGAGGAGCTGATTGCAGCGGGCTACCTTCGCGGTGTGCCGGCGGACCCAGTCGGGGTGCCCTATCTATTGAACCCCCAAACCGAGAAAGCCGAAGTATCGAGAGAGTCCTCAATCTCTGCAGTGCCAACCCGCTAGTCTGGACCGCACTTGGCGCTTTCCCAAAACGTGACCTGGCGTCTTCCCTGACATTGGCATGAACATGGCGTCGGATATCTCAGCGTTCGAGGAGCTCCCGTGGCTGGGACCCGTCCTGGCGGCGCTCTTCGGGTTGATCTGGGGCAGCTTCGTGAACGTCCTCATCTATCGGTTGCCTTTGGGTCGGTCGGTCATTTTTCCCGTCTCGGCCTGTCCCACCTGCAAGAAGCCGGTGGCTCCTTATGACAACATGCCTGTCTTGAGCTACCTGTTGCTGTGGGGGCGCTGCCGACATTGTCGTGCCGGGATCTCTATCCGCTATCCGCTGGTGGAGCTCATGGTCGCCGCCGCCTCGCTGGCTGCCTATCATCGACACGGGTTCGGGATCGAGTACGGTGTCGAGTTCGGTTTCGTGGCGTCCATGGTGGCGCTGGTATTCATCGACTACGACCACCGCATTCTCCCCAACGTCATCACCATCCCGGGCGCGATCATAGGACTACTCCTGGCGTTTATCCGGCAGCCCATCACGCCTAAAGAAGCTCTGCTTGGAGCCCTTCTGGGGGCGGGGCTCCTCTTCGGCGTAGCAGAGGTTTATTTCCGGTTGCGCAAGGTAGAGGGGTTGGGGATGGGGGACGTCAAGATGATGGCGATGGTGGGCGCGTTTCTAGGGTGGAAGGGCGTGCTGCTGACACTACTGGTTGGCTCGTTCCTTGGCTCGCTGGTCGGTCTGGCGCTCATGGCAACCCAGGGCAAGACCCTGAAGACGGCGCTACCGTTCGGGACCTTTTTGGGAATGGCGGCCATCGCGACGCTGTTCGTTGGATCCCCCCTGATCGATTGGTACTTCCACCTCTTTTAACGCAGACTTAACCATGGCCGATATCGTCTCTCATGAGAATCGGTTCCGGCTATTCCTGGGGTTCCTGATTTTCGTTCTGGTGGTCGTAAACAGCCAGAGCCTTCATTTTTCCTACACGTCGCGCAAACTTCTAACGGGTTCTTTTCGCGCCGGGGCCCGCGGGACCGCCGAGCTCGTGGCTTCTCGCCTGGAGCCGGCCCTGCCTGCCTTGCCGTCAAGACTCGTGACATCCGGAGACACGCGGGATGCGGCGCGGAGTCTCGCACACGTCACGGAGCTCCTCGAGGCCCGGGAGCAAGAGGAAGCGATGATCTCGGCTTGCGTGCTGGATTGGAATGGCCAGGTGTTGGCCGGTTCCCCCGACTGCGCGTTCTCCGAGGCTCAGGTGTTCGATCGGTTGGATCGTCAAGGGCGCCGAGAGCTCATCGAGAGGGGGTGGGCGATGACGGACGTCTCTCCGGCTTATGAGCCGGGAAGCGCCTCTGTCTTTGGCTACCTGACCCTTCGTCGCCCCGACGGGAGCGACGCCGGCGTGCTTCGAGTCCAGTTGCCGGCCTCACCACTAGCACTGGCCAACCGAAGCTTTCGCTCGACCCTCATCTACCAGGTGTCGGCCATGACGTTGGTGCTGCTGACCCTGGTTCTGTTCCTGAACAGTCTGCTCGCACCACACCGCCGGTTAGTCGCCGAGGCCCGTTCGGTCGCGGGGGAGCTCACGCCGAATGTTGGCTCTCAGGACGAGGGGCAGTTTCTTCTCGCCACGTTCCAGGACGTGGTGGCGAAGCTGAAGGAGAAGGAAAAGCAGCTCGGAGAGATGCATCGACTTGAGAAGACACGTGCCGATGATAGCCAGGCATTGGCAACGGATATCATTCGGAGCATGAACACGGGTCTCGTGAGCTTGGACGAGAGTGGAGGTGTCGTGCTCGTGAACCCGGCCGCCGTGAAGATCTTCGGAGTCGAGGCTCGCTTGTTAGAAAAGAAGAGTTTCGTTCATGCTTTTCCCGGGTCGAAGGATCTGGCCGAGTCGGTTGAGGGAACCCTCGCGAAGGGCGAACAGGCGCTCCGCCGGCGCGTCGAATACCGTCGAGTGTCCGGGGATACGATTCACCTAGGCGCCAGCGTACTGCCCCTTGGCTCAACCGGCAACGTGCGGGGGGCTCTCTGTCTCTTTGCCGATCTAACCGAGGTGATCGAGCTTCGCGAACGGTTGTTCCTCAAGGAGAACTTGGCTCGACTCGGAGAGATGGCGGCAGGGATCACCCACGAGTTTCGCAATAGCCTGGCGACCATCGTGGGCAATGCCAAGCTCCTAGGAAACGTGGTGTCTTCCGAGGAGGAAACGACGTTGGTTGACGCGCTCGTCGACGAAAGCGCGTCGTTGAGCCGAGTGGTGACCGATTTTCTCCAGTTCGCTCGGCCGGAAGCGCTCCGGCTTTCTCCTTTCGATTTGGCCGAGATGGCCGACGATCTGCGCCGGGATCTCGAGCCAAAAGCCAAGGCGGCCGGCGTTCGGTTGATCGTCGAGGCCCGACCCTTCGAGGTGGAGGCGGACGAAATGCTTCTGCGGAAGGCGGTCTCCAATCTCATGCTCAACGCTATCGATGCCGCGAGTCAGGGAGGCAGCAAGGCAGGAGAGGTGCGCGTGGAAACGGGCGGGGAGAACGGTATCGGCTTCGTACGCGTTTCGGACAACGGTCGGGGCGTACGAGAGGAAGATCTCGCCCGTATTTTTACGCCGTTCTTCACGACCAAGTCCGAGGGCACCGGGTTGGGCCTCTCCATCGTGCAGAAGATCGCGGTGTCGCACAATGGGGAGGTGCAGGTGAGCACCGACCCAGGTGGGGGCGCTACTTTTGCCCTGAATCTCCCGGCCCAGCCTGAGCGCAGTACTCTCCGCGAAGAGGAATGGGTCTAACGGTTAGGATTTTCTTAGAGGCGTGCGGGCCGAACGGCCTGAATTACCTGAATTACCTGAATTACCTGAATTACCTGAATTAGAAGACCCGATCAATTACCCTTGCCCACTTCGAAGGCGAACTCGACATCCCCGTCGGTTCGGAAGCCGGCCCGAGGGGACTGGCTCACCACCATGCCTTTGGGGGCGATGGCGTGCGGCACCTCGTGGATACTGGAGATAGGCAGCTGATTTCTTTCGAGCCATTCGGTTACCTCGACGACGTCGCGTCCGACGAAGTTGGGCATAAGGTTCGGGCCGACCGGCGGACCCGAGGAAACGACAACCGCCACCTTGTTCGCAGTCGGGTCCATTTCATAGGCCGGCGGCTCTTGCGAAATGACGGCATCCTCGGCATAAAGGTTGTGCTCCACCCTGCGGACCTCCCCAAGCGAGAAGCCGTTGCGCTTCAAAATCAGCTCCGCCGATTCGATTAACTCTCCTTCCAAGGGCGGCACGAAGACCCTGAGACGATTCCAGGGCGCGTCGGTTGATCTCCCCGAGCTTGCGTCCGCGACGGAGCTCACGATGACGCGCGGAATCATGAGTATGCTCGTCCTCAAATCGGATATTTCCAGCTCACCTTCACTCGGGGCTCCGAGGGGCTTCACGAGCATCACCGAATCCAGAGAGCGAGACCGGTCCGTTGCCACGAGCTCGCCATTTCGCGTGCGATGGGGGCCGCCGTGATCGCCGTGGATCAGTATCAAGGAGTCATCGAAACGTCCGAGGTCTTTGAGAAGGTTGGTGAAATCGAGTATCAGCTTCTGCGCACAGTGTGCTTGTTCGATGGCTTCGGTCTTGGAAGACCCCACGTCGTAGGAGCAGTCGGCCCGGAGCTTCAGTGGATAGTGCGGAATGATGACGTGTACCAGAGTGTACCGTCCGTGGGGCGAGAGATCCCTTTCTTCTTCCATCATTCTCTGAAACCCAATAGAGGAAGTCACGGTCCATGAAGCGGGAAGAAGTCGCCCGTTGCGAAGGTTCTCCAAGTCATCGTCGTTTAGTCCTGCGAACCAGCTCGACTTCATGACGGTGTCCCGCAAGAGGGCGGGGCTGTTGCCGTATATCCATAAGTTCCAGAAGGCCTCAGAATTCATGAGAAGGAGCTCGTCCATGGCGGCATCGTCGTGTTGTACGACGCGGTCGAAGAAGTCCACTCGGCCGCTCCATGCGTTGGGTATGTAGGCCACGGTCTGGTAGCTCTTCGATTTGAGCCAATAGAGGAACGAAGCTTCGCTCGTGAAGGCGTGGGCGATGTAGTCTCCGCTGGGGCGGTCGTAGAGGTAGTCCCGGCCCGAAAAGATGGTCGCCAGGGACATGGGAGTGGAGGCCCACTCGGCCTTGTTCTCGGGAAAAAAAACGAACCCTGCCAACTGCTTCTTGGCTTCATCATTCAAAGTGTGCTCGAGCAGATCCGTCTGGTAGGCATCGAAGATGAAGTGGTAAATGTTCGGTAGATCGGATGGAGCGGTCTGAGAACGGGTCTCGATGGCCGGGATCTCCGGGCTGCTGTAGGTCCAGATGTTGTAGAAGAGGACGCCCCCCTCGTAAGCAAACAAGATGACTCCGAAACCCGCGACGGCCTGCAACACTTGTGGGCTGAGCGCGCGGCGGCTCAAGATGAGTGTCGCCACGAGGAGTAGGAGCGGCCAGAACGCCATTCCAGCCGTCGTCGTATACAAGACCTCGACTCCCGGCAGCGTGCCTTGAAGACTGCGAAAGAAGGCGAAGAGGAGAAACAGCGGGCCAAGCAAGTAGTAGGCCCAAAGGAGGAAGCGGAAGACGCCATGGTAACGCGACAACGCGCTGCAGATCAGTCCAACGAGCAGAGTCAGTAGCGAAAGCTTGGCGAAGGGAGTCAAGACTTGGTACTGATACTGCAAAAGAGATTGATTCTTCACGTAGATATCGCTTGCGGATGAGACGAACAGCAGCAGGGGAGTCGGCAGAAGGGAAAAGATCAGCGTAAGGTAGCGGTTGAGGGTGTTCATCGCTACCGCCGCGCTCCGATGGGCCCATGACAGGAGCCCTCGCATCCAGTTGGCGAAGTCTTCATGATTTCTCGAATGGGGTCGTAGTCGGCGTCGGTTGCCGGCGCGAAGCCGTACCGGATGCCCTCCTCCCAATCGGCCCGGTCATCCGCTTCTTCGAAGTCGATCGCCAAGGGGGCTTCGCGAATCGTGTCAACGACGCGCGCCGGAAGATCGTGGCGCACCACCCAGGGAGCGCTGGGAACAGGATCGGAAACATGAAGCGCCCTCAGTCCCTCGTCCTGGTGCTGGTAGGCGACGAGATCCGCAACCGCTCCCGCGTCGAATCGACCCTCCAGCACCGCGGTCGCGACGGCTTCGTCGTTGTCGAAATGCTCGATGGACCCGATGGCATCTAGCTCGACACCAGCCCGGATCAGCTCGTGGCGCGCAACGAGATTGCTCAGCGTGGAGTGAAAGTCTCCCAAAGCAAGCGAGCGCCCCTCGAGATCGGAGAGGTTTTCGAGCGGGCTGTCTTGCCGCGTGACGAAGACCGAGTGGGAGACAGGCTCGCCGTCCCGGTTCAGTGGCCGCACCAGGGGCACCGCCCCGAACTTACGATGGGCGTCGAAGTAGCTAACCACTTCCAGGTCCGCAACGTCAGTCATTCGCGTCTCGAGCATGCCTAGCGTTCGCTCGGACCCGGTGTTGAACAGAGCGCGGCCCACGTAAGGCGTGTTTGCGGTCAGGTAATCCATGAGTGGCTGCCGATACCTCGTTCGAATCACCTGGATGTCTGGATGCACGAAGGTCACGTTGAAGAACGCCCGATCGGCGAGTAAAACAGTGTTCGCGGACCGGGCCAAGGTCGAGTCCTCACCGACTACCTGTTTGCAGCCGGCGAGCGAGATCACCGCAACGGGCGCCAGCACAAAAAGGGTCATCTTCACGGCGGAATCGTCTCGCGAGGCTGTTCGTCAATCGGGAGAAATAGACTTAAGTCATTGTGCCACAGTGAGTTCTGAATGTCAAGATGGGGCGCGAATGGGAGGCGTGGTCAGTTTCCCCGACCGACATAGAAGACGATTTCGTCGCCGTCATCTGTCCTGGTGCCGGGGGGCGGGGTCTGCGCCGCCACCATGCCCTTGGCGGCGATGGGATGATACACCTGGCGGATGCTAGAGGCGGGGAGCTGCCTCTGCTGCAGCCACTCGGTGACTTCTGCGACATCTCGGCCGATGAAATCGGGTACGACGTCCTGGCCCTCCGGGTAGCCCGAGGAGACTACCAGCGCGACCGCCTCCGTGCCTTCACCGGCTTGGTATGCGGGAGGATCCTGGGAGATGACCGTGCCTTCCGGAAAGCCCTCGCTCGCGACCTTGCTCACGTCTCCGACCGCGAATCCGTGTCGTTTCAGAAGAATCTCCGCCGACGAGAGCAGCTCTCGCTCGAGGTGGGGCACGAAAGATCGGCGAGGGACCCACGGCAATCGGTGCTCGTCGCCAGAGCGTCGGCCCGCGACCGAGTTCAAGATGATAGTGGGAACGTCGGCGAGCCCCGTCTGCTCGTCGCGAATCTCCAATTCACCGGCACTCGTCCTCCCCAGGGGTTTGACGAGCAGTACTGTGTCCAAGGATCGCGCCCGATCATTGGCGACCAACTCACCGCCCCTGGTGCGATAGAAACCGCCGTGGTCCCCGTGGATCAGAATGAGCGAATCGTCGAAGCGACCCAATTCTTTTAGGCGCTCGACGAAATCCACGATCAGTGCGAGTGTGCATTTGGATTGTTCGATGACACCGGTTTTCGAGGAGCCGAGGTTGTAAGAGCAGTCGGATCGCAGCCTGAACGGTTCGTGCGGAAGGAGCAGGTGCGCCACCGTATAGCGTCCAGTCGGAGAGAGGTCCTCCTCCTGTGCCATCATCTTGGTGAAACCGAGATAGGACGTCACCGGAGTCGAGGCGGGTAACAGGTTGCCGTCGCGTAGCTTTTCGAGGTCTTTTTCGGTGCGCCCCTCGAACCAACTCGATTTCATGAGGGTATCCCTCAGGGCGGCAGGAGTACTAGCGTACAGCCACACGTTCCAGAAAGATTCCGCGTTCAGTGCAAGGAGATCGTCCATGGCGGCCGCATCATGATTGACGATGTAGTCGATGTAGCGGTCCCGGGAGGTCCAACTGCCCGGCACATAGCCAACGGTCTGGTAATGCTGTGACTTGAGCCAATAGAGGATGCTGGACTCGGAGCCGAACGCCTGGCTGATGTAGATTCTTCGGGATCGATCGTAGGCGAACCGTCTACCGGAAAAGATGTTCGCCATGGACATTTGTGTGAATCCCCATGCGGCCTTGTTGTTGGGGAAGTAATAGAAGCCACCGAGGGCTTTCTTGGCTCCGTCGGTTATCGTGTGATCGAGCAGGTCGGTTTGGTAGGCGTCGAAGATGAGGTGGTAGATGTTGGGCCGAGCCGGCGAGCCGTTCGGCGGCGGGCTCGGCGCCGCGATGATGGGAACGTCCGGGCGTTCGTTGGTCCAGATGTTGTAGAACAGAGCCCCGCCCTCGTAAGCGAGCAAGAGGATCCCGAACCCGGCGAGAGCGTGCGTCAACTGGGGGCTGGGTCGTCGTCGGGCCAGAACGAGTGTCGAGAGGAGGAGCAGGGCGGGCCAGAAGGCCAGGCCCGACGTGGTCGTGTAGAGGACTCCCACGCCTGGTATCGTCTCTTGCAGGCCCCGAAGAAAGGCGAAGACAAGAAAGACGGGACCGGCCAAGTAGTAGGCCCAAAGGCCGAAGCGGAAGACGCGGCTCGATTTCGACAAGGCGACCAGGAGAGCTCCGACAACAAGCGTAACTAGGGAAAGCTTTACAAAGGGCGTCAGGACTTGGTACTGGTACTGTAATAGAGATTGATTCCGCAGGTAGATGTCTGCCGAGGAAGAGACGAACAAGAGCAAGGGGGTAGGAAGAAGCGACAGAAGCAACGGGAGGTAGTGACGCAGGAAGCGCACCGCACTCACGGCCTACCGTGACACGAGCCCTCGCATCCGGTGGGCGAGGTCTTCATGATTTCTCGGATGGGCTCGTAGTCAGCGTCGGTTGCCAGGGCGAAGCCGTAGCGGATGTCTTCGTCCCAATGCTTTCGGTCCTTCGCGCTAGCGAAATCGAGCTTCAACAAGGCATCTTGCATCGCCACGGAAACCCTCCGCGGGAGATCTTCCCGTACCACCAGCGGCGCGCTCGGGACCGGCTGGGAGATGTGGAGCGCGCGGAGGCCCTTGTCTTCATAACGGGAAGCCACCAGATCCCCGACCGCCCCCACGTCGAATCGCCCCTCCGAGACGGAATAGGCGACCGCCTCATCGTTTTTGAGGTGCTCGATGGATCCAATCGCCTCGAGCCGTACTCCCGCTTCGATGAGCTCGTGGCGGGCGATGAGATTGCTCAGAGTCGAGTGAAAGGACCCTAGGGCGAGCGAGCGGCCCTCGAGATCGGAGAGGCTCTGGATTGGACTGTCTTCCGGGACGACGAAGACGCAATAGGAAACGGGCTCGCCGTCCCGGTTCAGCGGTCTCGCCAAGGGGATAGCTCCGAACTGGCTATTGGCTTCCAGGTAGCTAACGACCCCCAAGTGAGACGCGGTGGCGAATCGCCACTCGAGCATCCCAACGTTTCTCTCGGACTGAGTGCTGAACAAGGAACGGAAGAGGTAGAGGCTGTTGGCGGTAAGGTGATCCATGAGTGGCTGGCGGTACTTGGTCGTGATCACCATGCCGACGGGATGCATGAAAACCACGCTGATGAGCGGACGGCTGGCGAGAGACGAAACGTTCGGCGGGCTATCGTCGGTAGGGGAGTCCTCACCTTTGGCCAAGTTGCAGGCCATGAGCGACGACGCAGCAAGGGGCAGAAGCAGCACAGCGATCCGAGCCGTAGATGTCATCGATTCACGAAAGAAAAAGACCCACCGCAAATTCATGGGTTTCGAATGTCGGAACAGATTGTCAGTATGCACGATTCTCCCACGCAGTATTTGGGATGTCAAGGTAGCGACGCACTTGAATGAGCTCGCGTTGACACGGAAACCCGGTGGTGGCATCATGCTCTTAGCTATTCTATTCCTCACTTTGCATCGAATTCCGGCGTCGCCACAAGTTCCTCTCGGCGGTCGTCTTGGAGCTCACGAGTTGTATTCACGTATTGGCACATGGTCGATGTTTATCGGGTCGCTCCTCGTGCTCCTTTGCGGCTGCGAGCCGGCACAGCCCGTACAGCCCTCACAGGAAGGCGAGCCCGAAGGGCGTGAGCGGGACAAGCGTCCGCTGCTCGGATTCGGCGTCATTCCGGGCGACGATCCCGGCATGACGTTCAAGGGCTATCAACCGCTCATCGATCACTTGACCGACCGAACGCCGTTTCTGTTTCGGCTCAGCCTAGGGAGGAATAGCGACGATCTCTTGCGGTACGTGGAGGAGCGCATGGCCGAGGTCGTGTCGCTCGGCGCGGTGAGCTATCTGGAAGCTCACAACCAGTTCGGCGCGGTGCCCCTGGTGAGGCCTCTAAACCGGGACGGCGAGCCCGTTTCGTATTGCGTTTTCGTCGTCCCGGAAGACAGTCCAATCCAGAGCCTCTCCGATCTCGAGGGCCGCTCGCTTGCCCTGGGGTCCTTTCACTCGACTCTGAGCAATCTCATCGCTCGCCACGAGTTGATCCGGACCGGCGTCGAGCGCGACGAGATCAAGTTCATCGAATATCTCGACAACGACGAGGCCATCGCAACTGCGGTCCTGCAAGGTCGATTCGATGCGGGAGCCGTTGCGGATCTAGTCGCTCACCAGTACCAGGACAAGGGCTTGCGGGCGATGCATGTTTCCGAACCCTTTCCCAGGGCGCCTCTCGTTGTCCGTGGGGACCTGCCCGAACCAGTCGTCGACGCGATACGGGACGCGTTGTTGAAGTTGGATTTTGCAGGTGCCAAGGAGCGCGAGTCTTGGGACGAGCGCATCCGTTTCGGATTCGCTCCAGCAAGCGACGCCGACTACCAGGCCGTCCGACACATCGTGGGCCGTGTGAGTGAGAGTTGTGGTGGAAGCTATCATTCTCGCATCGGTTTCTGAGGCGGCCGCGCGACAAGTGACCGGGTCAATGAAAAAGCAGCGGAGCGGAGGCTGGGAGACCGTCTTCGCTTTCCTGTCTCTCATACCCACACCGCTTCTCCTCTTCCTCGCTCCTTCGAACCGGCTCTACATGCGCAACCGTGCCCAGCTAAATCATCAGCTCGAGGTCCTTCTGCCTTTCGTCGAGCTGTTCGTCGTGGTCCTCGCCGTCGGTAGTGTTCTGTATCTGCTGTCTAGATATGCCCCGGTTCGTTATGCCCTGTTTGCGTACTACCTAGCAGGGCCATTCTTCCTCACGTTTCAATTCATGCACGGAGCTACCGAAACGCTACCGTTTCTGAGTTGGCTTACCTATACGGATCGCGGTGGTCTTACGTTGCTGCTTGTGTTCACGGCAGCGGTCGTCATCCTGGGGTGGAAGCTCCGCCCGCGGTCGGTGACGTTGCCCTTAGCCGCATTTGGCATTCTCTTGATGCTAGGCGAGGCGTGGACTTTCCGCCCGGCGTTTCGAAATCGACCGGTCGAAGCGGCACTGCTCAACGAGGACGCGGCGATGGCCGCTGCGGACGAGTCGTTGCCCAACGTTTACCACCTTCTTCTGGACGGATTCCAGAGCGACATGCTCGCACTGTATCTGTCCGCCGAGCTCGAAGAGTCACTCGGCGGGTTCACTTTCTTCCCGAACAACGAGGCGGTCTATCACATGACCTCGACCTCTCTCGCTTCGATGTTCGGCGGCAAGCGCTATGCATACGATCAGGCAAAATGGGAGTACTTGGAGGCGTCTCTAAACGGAGAGTCATCTCTTTTCCGTCGCCTGAGCGAAGGCGGCTACGTAACGACCGCCTACATTCCAGCGCTCCAGGAAACGCGGATCGAAGCTGCGCATTACCTCGTTCGCCAAGAGGATCACGTCAGGGAAAGCTTGGTCGCAATGAACACCTCGGCTTTCGTCAGGTTGTGGATATTTGGCCAGGTACCTGCCGGATTGCGGGAGTGGTTCTCGGCGGGAGGTTTGGAGCTCGGCCCGGATGAAACCGACCGCAAGCGCATGGAGGAAGGTCGGTTTCTCCCGTACTCGGGTCCGGCCGTCTCGGCGGTGAGCTTCGCGAGGTGGATGCTGGAAGAAAAGGGCCGTCCCGCGGGAGGACGTTACAGCTTCATTCACTTGCTGATGCCTCACCCACCCTACGTGCTGCGAGGAGACTGTTCCTACGAACGGTCGGTGACCAAGACCGACATGCCCGAACAACTTCAGTGCACGATGCGGCTTCTGCTCGAGTTCCTCGAAGTGTTGCACGAGCTCGATCGATTCGATGGGTCTTTGATCGTGATCAACGGGGATCATGGGGGCACCTATCGGGTGAAGAACAAGATCCTTGTGGAGAGCAGGTCTCGTTCTTTGCGAGCCCTCTTGCTGGTGAAGCCGGTCGGCAGACGGAGGCTGGACGGACTCCAAATATCGGAGGTGCAGAGCTCCATTTTGGATATCTCTCCCACCATCTTGGATTGCCTCGGCCTCGAAGTAGATGACGGGGCGGAGGGCCGTGCGTTAGCCGGGCCGGCCTCGTGCCGGGCGCCCGAAGGCGAGCCGGTCCGCTAGGGCGCTAGTCCAGGCGCGCTACGGGGGCGGTTGGCAGCGCTTCCACCAGGAACGAACCCTCACCGTTGAGCTCGTGCTCTACGCCGACTGCTTTGAGTAGGGTGGGCGCGAGGTCGACCAACGTGCTCTTCGCTTCGGATGTCGCCATCTCGCCCTGACCGCCAATGGGCTTGATGAGCAGGAGCGCGCCGAGAGAGACACTGTCCGTGGAATGCGTACCTGCCTCGCTATTCGCATCATAGGCACCGTGGTCGGCGTGGGCGATGACGAGAGAATCGTCCAAACGGCCGAGCTCCCTCAGTCGCTCGACGAACTTCACCAATAGCTTGGTTGCGCAACCCGATTGCTCGAGCTGACTCGTTGCTCGTCCTCCAGAGTCATAGGAACAGTCGGAGGATAGCACCTCGGGTGAGTGTGGGATGATGAGATGGATCAGCGTATAGCGACCCCTAGCCGGTAGCAGCGCCTCCTGGTCGAGATAGTTTTCGAAGCTGAGATAGGACGTGATGGGCACCGAGAAGGGGAGGAAGTTTCTGTTCTTGACGAGCTTGAGATCGTCCTCACCGAACTGGAAGAACCACTCGGTGCTCAACAGCAGTCTCGTGAAGAGTCGAGGAGAATTGGCCCAGAACCACAACCTCTTGAACGTCGCGGTGTTCATTTCGACCAAAGCCTCGGCTCCCGGGTTGTGTTGGTGAAACGTCATGTGATCGAAGAGCTCGAGATCGAACTCGTATACCTTGGGTCCGTAGGCCAGTGTCTTGTATCCGGCCTGCTTCAGCCAATAGAGGAACGAGGCGTCGGTGTTGAAGGCGCGTCTCATGTACTCGAGGCTGGACAAGTCTTCGGGCCGCCGCGTACCGGAGAAGATCGAGGGGAGCGACATGTCGGTGACCGGGTAGAGCGCCACGTTGTTCCGGTAGTTCACGAACCCGTCGAGGGCGCCGCGGTATTCGGAAGAGAGCGTTTGGGGGAAGAAGTCGGCCTGATAGCCGTCCAGGATGAGATGGTAAATGTTGGGCAGGTCCTCGCGCGTCTCCCATCGCGGAAGTTGAGAAGTCGCGGACTGGGGAGGGTGCGGTTCGTAGCGCGTCAAGAAGGAATGCGCTTCCGTTGCCAGGAGAATGATGCTGAACGCGGCAAATGGGGTGGCCAGGGTTTTCAGCTGGAATCGAGACGCAACCCAGACGGTCACCGCGCCGAAGATGGCGACATACGTAAGAACTCCCAGCCAGGCATCGAAGACCCACAGGAAGAAGTGGGCGCCCATGGACCAGTTCTGTAGGAACCCGAAGATCAGGAAGAAAGGGCCGGCCAGATAGTAGGCCCACAACAACCGGCGGAAGAGCGGATGTTTGGACAACGCGTAGAGGGCGATGCCTACCGCCAGAGTAAGAAAGAAAAGTCCAATAAACGGGAATACGACCTGGACCTGATGTTGGAACTCTTTCTGATTGTTCAGGTAGAGCGTGTTGGCCGACGCGATGAACAGAAGGAGCGGCGTCGCTAGAAGCGAAACGACGGCGGTGAGACGCTGCGCGGGCGCGACGTTGGACGTTCCGGACATCACGCTCGCTCCAAGTCGTACCGGGGTTGGTTCACGAGCCGGCGAGAGCGTCTAGGTGATTTCCTTGGCGGTGTCACTATCGGCCTGTTTCTGTGAGGACTTCGAACGCATCTTCTTCCAGTACGCCCTTGCCGTGAAAAACAAGACCAGGCCGACGGCCATCAGCATCTGGAACCCGTAGCTTCCCGTTCCCGGATCGAGATACGCATAACTGGTTGCGGGGTACAGCACGAACGGAAGCAGAAAGATCAGAGTCTTGGGTACTTGCCATATCGGGAATCGCGTCACGTTCTTTCCTTTTCCGGCGTCATGAGACAAGGCTCACAATTGCCAAGCAGTGCCTGCCGCGTCTGCTCATGCTCTTGGAACCAATCGTACTCTCCAGTATCCTAGTATCTTCGCACAAGCACCTTTCGGAATCAAAGTCACCGTTCCCGCGGGTTAGTCGTTTCTCGTGAACGCTTGCGCCCTCTGAAACCGGGCGGTACAATCATTGTGTTTCGTCTCCCCCTACAACTTTTCCCGTATGACCCCGACAATCAAGACTAACACTCGTCGCGAATGGGTTTGGGCTCTTCCGCCGGTGCTTGGCGCGCTCTTGGTGATGAGCCAGGGATTGAGCACCTCGCGCCTTTTTTTCGACCGGGACCTCTCGTTTTTCTACTGGCCCGAGCACTTGTGGTTGAGGGCAACGCTCCTTTCCGGGCACGTTCCCCTCTGGGATCCCTACGTCGCATTCGGGCAGACGGCGATCGCCGATCCGGTACGCCAAATCCTGTTCTTGCCGGCGCTGCCGATCCGCTTGTTCTTCCCTCCCGAGCTTGGTTTCAACCTCTTGGTATTGCTGCCCATCGTTCTCGCCGGGCTTGGAGCGTTCGGGTTCTTTCGATGTCACCTGTCTCCAGTCGGGGCGTCTCTCGCGGCCTCCCTCTTCGCGCTGGCTGGTCCGGTTGTCTCGACGGCAAACTCTCTCAACCTCTCTTGGTCGATCGCGTTCCTTCCGTGGATTCTTTGGGCGGCCGACCGCTTGGCTCGCTCCCCATCGGCTCGGGGCGTCGCCGTGTGGAGTGTCCTCCAGGGACTACAGATTCTTGCCGGCGAGCCCGTTACTGCCGCGATGACCGCATTGGTTGCCGTTGCCTACGTTGTCTTCGCGAGGAAAGAAGCGCCGCTGACGAGACGTTTCGGTCTGGCTTTCGTGGCGCTGGTCTTAGGTGGGTTGTTGGTCGGCGTGCAGCTGCTCCCCCTCCTCGAGGCCGCCAGGAGCTCGGCCCGTGCGCAGCAGGGATTGGGCGAGCTTCTTGCCCTACACCCCCTCAGCCTGGCGGAGACCATTCTGTGGCCTCTCTTCGGCGGTCGCTTCCCTCCTGCCGGCCAACCGAATCTTTGGTTAAGAGCGTTGAACGGTGGCTACCTTCCATTGTTTACATCTATGTACGTAGGTCCGGGTGGTCTCGCGTTGGCCGCGATCGGATTGTGGTTCGCGCGCCGCGACAGGTGGTGTCGCTTCTGGTTGGTATTGGGTTTGGTCGCGACCGCCCTTGCGCTGGGGCAGCACACGCCGATTTACCCGGCGCTGCAGTCTCTGGTGCCGCCTCTCGGTGCGTTGCGTTACCCGGCAAAGTACTTTCTCCCCGCGGTTCTGGCGATCGCTGCGCTCGCCGGTTTCGGCTGGGATCGGATCGCCGCTCAGGTGCAAGTCTCTGTCCGGACTGCGGTGCCGGGTGCCGTTCTGGCGGTGGTGGCATGTATCGGGATCGTTCTGTTTCACGGCTTTCCGGGCGTCGCGTTGAGAGCGGCAGAGGGTATCGCGTCGCATCTATCTCTAATGAATCCGGAGAGCGCCGCGTCCGTTTTGGTGGATGGTGCCGGTCGTGCGGTACTGCGCCTCGCGTTCCTCGGAACGATCGTTGCCGTCCTCATGGCGATCGCACCATGGCGGTCTCGTCTGCTATTGCTCTTCGCGATCACTGTCACCGACCCCCTCCTGGTGAACGTCGTCGTGAACCCTACGCTCAGCGCGGAACTGCTGGGAGAGCCCCCCTGGATCGCGTCTACGCGAGAGCATCAGGGAGATCGAATTTACGTCGGCGGGCGCATCTCTTGGGTGACTGGACTGAGAGACATCGACAACGTTCCGCGGCAGCAAGATGCAAGGCACTCTCAGGTGAGCGAGGAAGCGTTGCTTGCCGCTTACCAGACCATGTTTGCCACGCTTCCGTCCGCATGGGAGCTCCGGGAAGGCGTCTCGCTCGATCTGACCGCGTTGTGGCCGTCCGACTACACGCGTTTCGTGCTGGGCTTCGCGGGGGCCACCCGCGAAGAGCGGACACGGTTTCTGCTGCGCGCCGGAACGCGTTACTTTCTGACCAACGCGCCGCCTTCGGAAAGGGCGCGGGCCATCGTGCGCCTCGCGGGTTTTCCACCGGTGGCGTTGTATGAAGAGCCCGAGCCACAGTCTCGCGTGGTGATCGTGGCGGAAGCCGAGGTAGAGCCCGACTTCGACAAGCAGTTCGTGCCGCTGTTCTCCGAGGAGTTCGATACGGCAGCGAAACTGTTCTTGTACGAAGAACCTCCACCGCCTGCCGGGACCGCGGGGTCACCACAGCTAGCGGGGGCGGTCATCCTTAGTGAGACGGCGAACGAGCTCGAGATCCAGACTCACGTGGAGGCCGGAGGCGGCTATCTCTTGGTCTGGGACTCGTTCAGTTCCGGCTGGGTCGCCTGGGTGGATGGCACGGAAGCGACACTACTTCGGGCGAATGGTTTCTTCCGGGCTCTGCGTCTTTCCCCCGGCGATCACCGCGTGCGTCTTGCCTATCGGCCGCGGTCGTTGATGGTGGGTGCCGTCCTGTCGTTCGTTACGCTTATCGTGCTCGCCGGGCTATTTGTCCTTTCCTTCCGAAAGGCGCCTGCTCATCGGACGTAGCCGAGGCTGCGCAGCTCCTGGATGCGCACCGGGCTGAGGTTGACGAGCTCGGGCTCCGACATGCCCCGCGACCGCTCGCGAAGCTCAGCATAGAAATCGAACAGCTCGGTTCGCATCTTCACCGCGAGCTCGGGCCGTTCTTCGGCGAGGTCCCGGCTCTCCAATGGATCTTCCTGCCAATCGTACAGCTCCCCGATTCCGTCGCGACCAGCCGCCGCATCGTGGATGTATTTGTAGCGTTCGGTTCGCCAGGCGACTTTTTGCGAGCCGTAGAGTGTGCTTTCAGAGAAGGCCGGACGGTTTCCACCCGGTTCCCCGCGAACTAGAGACATCATGGACTCGCCCTCGAAGGTCTCCGGCTTTTCGATCCCCAGGACATCGAACACCGTGGGCATGACGTCCAACACGCGCACGGGCTCGGACACCACGTTTCGTGTGAGAGGGATGCCCTCGGGGAGCTTCACGATCAACGGAACGCGGACCAGCTCGTCATAGAGCGTATGCCCGTGCTCGAAACCCTGATGTTCCCAGAACTCTTCCCCGTGATCCGATGTGACGACCAAAGTCGATCGCTCGTAGAGCCCCAACGACTTCAGCTCTTCGACGAATCGTCCGACTTGCGCGTCCATGAAGTTGACCTCGCCTTGGTAAACACCACGGATATAGGCAATGTCTTCCTGACTGGGTGGTTCTTGATGGTTCTCGCCGGTCTGCATCTCCTGGCACACCGCCATTGTGATGGGCGGTTCCGGGGAGGTGCGGCCCTCGGTGTACTTGGTGTCGTAGCCTGGGGGAGGCGCATAGCTGAGGTGGGGGTCGAACAGATGAATGAAGAAAAAGGTTGGCTCTCCCTGTCGAGCGTGCAACTCGCGAATTGCCAGGTCGACCACCAGTTGAGCGTGTCTCGCATCGTGATTGTAACTGTACCGGTGATCGAAGAGATCGAAACCTCTGTCGATGCCCACCATCGGGCTCACGAAAGCGGCGTTCGCCAGACCTACCGTGCGGTAGCCGTTCGCTTGCAGCACTTCGGGCGCGGTCTTCACCTCGCTGCGCAGCGGCCGAAGCATCACGCCTTGCCCCACCGCGCCGTGGATAGTGGGCCAGGTTCCGGTGAGAAGCGAACCGACCGCGGGAAGCGTCCAACCCGAAGAGGAAATCGCCTGATCGAACCGCACGCCGTCACTGGCCAAGGCATCGATGTGTGGTGTTGGATCGAGGGGGTTGCCGTAGCTGCCCAGAGCGTCTCGACGGACGGTATCCAAGACGAACACGACGACGGTGGACGATGGCGACGGCCGCGCACATCCGTTCATCATGAGGCCGAT
>PVMS01172966.1_pt1 | contig 23869 bp, 20 predicted proteins | sample 1853461 | NCBI WGS metagenome assembly PVMS01 (sample SAMN08582032, study PRJNA380276) | Marine sediment metagenome, whole genome shotgun sequencing project. | isolation source: ocean sediment barecode stripped | collected 2017 | reverse complement strand
TGAAGGCATCGGTAAAGCGACAGGTTATCTCGACCATGCGCTCAGCTTAAACCACGATCTGACTGATGCCCTGGTCTCCAAAGCATTCATTAAACAGGTCAACTTTCGTGATGATGTAGGTGCCGAGCTGGATCTGAAACGCGCCCTGGAGACTGATACAACGCACATAACGGCGTTACGTCGTCTGGGCACGCTTCATGGAATGCAGGGGCGGTATGACGAGGCACTGGGCATGTTCCAAAAGGTTATCGATCGCGATCCACTGAACACACCAACCTACTCCAACTACAGCTATCACGCGCTGGCCGCCGGCAAACTGGACCTGGCAGAACAAATGATCGAAAAGGTGCTCCAGTTCAGCCCGCAATCGATTTTGGCCCATTTCCAAATGGCAAGAATCTATCTGGCAAGAGGCGATATTGACGCGGCCATAGTGGCAAACGAGCTTGAACCACACCCGGTGTGGAAAAATATCGGCGTGGGTATGATTGCCTGCGCCCAGGGTGACACCGAAGGTGGTATTGCCATTGCAGACGAATTGATTGAGCAGCGTGAGATATTTAACGCTGCAGAAATATATTACTTGTGTGGCGATACAGATAAGGCCTTTGAGTTAATGCTGGCTGCCGCTGAAGATCGTGACCCGGCCGTGACCGAGATGAAGCTAAGCTGGGCCATGACCCCCTTGCGTAATGATCCACGCTGGATCGAGATCCTCAAGCTGATGGGGTTATCAGTTTAGAAACTGTCTAAAGCCGATCTTTGATCTGATAGTAAAGCATCCCCAGCGCGACCATTTGGTTTCTGAAAATGTGCGCGCCGGGGATTTTTATTGGATCGATTTTGGCAAACATATCGAACTGTTCCAATGTCCCGGCAACAGTATCGGCCATGATCTGCCCGGCAAGATGGGTCACATTAACACCGTGTCCTGAATATCCCTGTGAATAAAAAACATTCGGTGAGATTCTGCCCATCTGCGGAACACGGTTGAATGGCACACCAATGGTGCCGCCCCAGGCAAATTCAATGTTGGTTTCTCTCAGTTGCGGATAGATCCTGTGCATTTTTGGGATCAAATGCTTTTTGATCATTTCAGGGTCGCTACCGAAATAATTACAACGTCCACCAAACAGAAGCCGTTTATCGGCGCTGAGCCGGAAATACTCCAGTACAAAATTTGGATCACAAACCGCGAGGTCATTTGGATTAATGACCGATACGATGTCATCGCTGAGCGGTTCGGTGGCCATAATGAAACTGTTAACCGGAAACATGTTGCCGCGAAGTTTGGGCTCAATAAAATGATAGGCGTTGCCTGCGAGTACAACGGAGTCTGCCGTTACCGAGCCTTTATCAGTAACCACCACAGGTTTGTCACCGTGTTCGATATGCAGCACTGGTGAATTTTCATAAATGGTTGCGCCCAGAGATACAGCGGCTGTTGCTTCACCGATGCAAAGGTTTAACGGGTGCAGGTGGCCGTTGCCCATATTCAGAAGCGAGCCGATATAGGCCTCGGTACCGATCATTGCTGTGGTTTCTTCTTTGCTTAACAGTCTGCACTCATGCGGAAATGTAAATTTTTCCAGTTTTTCTAACGAGTCATGCTGAGCGCGGATATGGCGCGGTTTGATGGCCACATCGAGGTAGCCCCACTTGAGGTCGCAATCAATATTGTAGGTCTGCACCTTTTCGCGAATAATATTATGACCCACCCAACGCATTTCCCACAGGATGCGTTCGCCATCGCTGCCAAGGCTTTTGGCAATTTTTTCTTCACCGGAAATACCGCCAATAATCTGCCCACCGTTACGCCCGGATGCGCCCCAACCGACTTTATTGGCTTCGATGATGTGAACCTTGTAACCACGTTCAGCCAGATGTAACGCGGTCGAGATGCCGGTAAAGCCAGCCCCGATAACACAAACATCAGCATTCTGCCTGCCAAGCAGTGCTGCATAGTCGGTAGCGTGGTTTACGCTTGCTGCGTAGTATGAGCCGGTATGTGCTTGTGAATGGGTCATGATGTATTGAGGTTCAGTCTAGTACACGGCGCACTACATTGCTTTGTGATTTCTCAATCCATTACAATGAAATGTCACGACTCTTTAAAAACATTCCGGAAACAAAGGTCTCAAATGGATATCAATTTATCAGGTAAACGTGCTTTGGTGTGTGGCAGCAGCCAGGGCATTGGCAGAGCATGTGCGATTGAACTGGCCAGCTTAGGGGCGAGTATTAGCTTGTTCTCCCGTAACCAGGCATCGCTGGAAGCGGTCAAAGCAGAGCTTAATACAGAAAATGGTCAAAGCCATCATGTTCTGGTCGCTGACTTTTCTCAGCCGGAACAGGTTAAAGCAGCCATTGACGCACATGTCGCCGATACCGGTGCCATTGAGATTCTGATCAATAATACTGGCGGGCCGGCACCGGGCCTGGCGATCAGTACCAGTAGTGAAGCATTCAAGGCCGCTTTTAATCTGCACCTGGTATCCAATCATCATATTGTTCAGGCCCTGGTGCCTGGCATGAAAGACAAGCAATACGGGCGGATTATCAATGTCATTTCAACCTCGGTGAAACAACCGATTCCGGGGCTTGGGGTTTCCAATACTATTCGTGGCGCGGTCGCCAGTTGGTCCAAAACTCTGGCCTTTGAGCTCGGGCCTTTTGGGATTACGGTTAATAACGTTCTGCCCGGCGCAACCGCAACCGCGCGCCTGGATGCAATTTTTGCAGGCAAGGCAAAGAAACAGAATATATCGATTGAGCAGGTCATCATTAATGAGAAACTGACCATTCCGCTACGCCGCTTTGCAAAACCTGAAGAATTTGCCGCAGCGGCAGCCTTTTTAGCCTCGCCTGCCGCAGGATATATCAGCGGAATCAATCTGCCGGTCGATGGTGGCCGCACAGCTTGTCTATAATGGCACCATGGACGTATTAAGAAATTTTATCAACGGGCTTTACCAGGCACCGGTCAACCAGAATTACATCGATAATATTGAACCGGCAACCGGGCAGGTTTATGGCCAAATCCCCAATAGCGATCAGGCCGATGTTGATCTGGCCGTGGAGGCCGCTGAGAAAGCATTTCCTGCCTGGCAAGCAATGCCGATCGAACAAAGGGCGGACATTTTATATGCTATTGGGCTTGGAATAGAAGCAAGCCTGGATGAATTAGCATTGGCTGAAGCTGTTGATAATGGTAAGCCGGTGAGTCTGGCGAGCAGCGTGGACATTCCCCGTGCTGCCAGCAATTTCAAGTTTTTCGCCCATGCCTGTTCGCAGTTTGCCAGCGAATCGCATTCGATGACGGAATCTGCAACCAACTATACTCTACGCCAGGCGATTGGCGTGGTGGCCTGTATTTCCCCGTGGAATTTACCGCTGTACCTGTTCACCTGGAAAATCGCCCCGGCACTGGCTGCGGGTAACTGTGTGATCGCAAAACCGTCGGAAGTCACACCGAAAACAGCTGAGCTTCTGGGTGAAATCTGTCAACGGGCAGGCTTGCCGAATGGCGTTTTAAATATATTACATGGCACGGGCGCGAGTGTCGGTTCTGCTATCTGTAATCACCCCAAAGTGAAAGCCATATCATTCACCGGTGGCACGGCGACCGGTGCTGCGATCGCCAGCCAGGTTGCACCGACCTTTAAAAAACTGTCACTTGAGCTTGGTGGAAAAAATCCGGCATTGATTTTTGCTGATTGTGATTTTGAGGATACGGTTGAGCAGGTATTCAGAGCCAGCTTTTCCAACCAGGGGCAGATTTGTTTGTGCGCCTCGAGAATTTATATTGAACGCAGCATTTATGAGAAATTCAAACAGGCTTTGGTCAGCAAAGCGCAGCAACTGACACCACAGGATCCCTTGCAGGATGACGCAAAAATGGGTGCACTGGTATCCAGCGATCACCTGCAGAAAGTACTCGGTTTTATTGAGCTGGCGAAGCAGGAAGGCGGAACAATTTTGACCGGTGGCGAGCAGGTTATTTTGGCTGGCAGATGCCGGCAGGGTTATTTTTTACAGCCCACCGTGATTGAAGGCCTGGATAACCAGGCGCAATGCAATCAGCAGGAAATTTTTGGCCCTGTCATTACGATTCAGGAATTTGACTCCGACGAACAGGCGCTGTCTTTGGCCAATGAAAGCCAGTACGGCCTGGCTGCCACGATCTGGACCAGCAATCTCAAACGTGCACACCGCCTATCAGAGCAGCTCAATACCGGCATCGTATGGGTAAATTGCTGGCTGCTGAGGGATTTGCGTACCCCGTTTGGCGGTATGAATCATTCCGGTGTCGGTCGTGAAGGCGGCCTGGAAGCGATGCGCTTCTTCACCGAAGCCAAGAATGTTTGCATAAAATACTGAGAACTAGTTCTCCAGGGATTTTGTAATGACCGAACAACCTATTAATGTCTCTCAAGCACCAAAGCCGGTAGGTCTGTACCCGCATGCACGGCGCGTTGGAAACTTGCTGTTTCTTTCCGGTGTGGGCCCCAGGCAGGCTGGTTCGGACCAGATTCCCGGTGTCGAACTGGACAGTGATGGCAATATAACCAGCTACGATATCGCCGCCCAGTGTCACAGCGTATTTCAAAATGTTCGCACCATATTGGAAGCCTCAAATGCCGATTGGAGGGACCTGGTTGATGTGACGGTATTTCTGACCAATATGGACGATGATTTTGCAACTTATAATAAGATTTATGCCGAATACTTTGCCGATAACCAACCGTGTAGAACCACCGTTGAGATCAATAAATTGCCCACTCCGATCGGGATTGAGTTGAAGTGTATTGCCGCCTTGCCCGAGCAGGAAAACCAGTAACAGGAATTGCCCATGTCATATTCATTACCGTTTAGCCTGAATACCTGGATCGAAGACCACCGCGAGTTTCTACAACCACCAGTATGTAATAAGCAGGTGTTTGAAGAGGATGACTTTATCGTGATGGTCGTTGGCGGTCCCAACAATCGTACCGATTACCACTACAACGAAACACCCGAACTGTTTTTCCAGATTGAGGGCGAAATGAACCTGGCCGTTGTCGATGAGGGTGAATTTAAAGACATTCCCATCAAGGCTGGTGAAATATTCTTACTGCCACCAAAAATGCTGCACTCGCCACAGCGCTTTGCCGGTAGTGTCGGCCTGGTGGTTGAGCAAAAGCGTGCACCGGAGCAGGAAGATGCCCTGTATTGGTTCTGCCCGAATTGCCGGCAGGAACTTTATTGCGAGAAATTCCTGCTCGGCAACATCGAGAAAGACCTGCCGGTCGTATTTGCCAATTTCTATGATAATCCTGAGAACTGCACCTGCAGTGCCTGCGGAACCCAGGTCAGGCAAGACTGAGCCATTATGCTTAAAATCGACATCCATACCCACATTCTGCCAAAAACCTGGCCTGATTTACGTGACAAGTATGGGTATGGTGGGTTTGTCAGTCTTGATCATCACAAATGTGGTTGTGCCCGCATGATGGTTGACGATAAATTCTTCAGGGAAATTGAGCATAACTGCTGGAGTCCGCAAGTCCGTATTGATGAATGCCAGCCATTTGGTGTTGATGTACAGGTGTTATCCACCATACCGGTGATGTTCAACTATTGGGCCAAAGCTGCCGACACGCTCGATCTGAGCAAACTTCTCAATGACCACATCGCCGGCATTGTTGATGAGTTTCCGAAACGCTTTGTTGGATTGGGCACCATCCCGATGCAGGCACCGGACCTGGCCATTAAAGAAATGGAACGGTGTGTGAATGATATCGGTCTGGCCGGGGTACAAATTGGATCACATGTAAACGACTGGAACCTGGACCAGGCAGAGCTGTTTCCAATTTTTGAAGCTGCGCAGGATCTCGGTGCAGCGGTTTTTGTCCATCCATGGGAGATGATGGCCAGCGATAAGATGCCTAAATACTGGCTGCCATGGCTGGTGGGTATGCCGGCCGAAACCAGCCTGGCGATGTGCTCGATGATCTTTGGCGGGGTTTTGCAGCGCTTACCCGATTTGAAAATTGCCTTTGCCCATGGTGGCGGTTCATTTCCATCGACCATCGGCCGTATCGAGCATGGTTTTAATGTCAGGCCTGACCTGTGTGCAGTTGATTGCCAGGTCAACCCCAGGGATTTCTTGAAACAGATCACCCTTGATTCACTGGTACACGATGAATTGACCCTGAAGTTCCTGGTGGATCTGATGGGGGCCGATAATATTGCCCTGGGTACTGATTACCCCTTTCCACTGGGTGAGCTTGAACCCGGCAAGTTGATCGAAGAAAGTATCTTCGATGATCAGACAAAAGCAAAACTGCTGCATGGCACAGCGCTCAATTGGCTGGGTTTGTCCAGGGAGCAGTTTCAGTAAGTGGTCAGCATCGAATTACTCAATCGACGCTATCAACTCAATACCGATTTTTCGTGGTCGCTGGCCATTCCGGTTGATTTTGGCTCTGCCACACATGAGCCAGGTCAACCCCGTCATTTTGGCGCCGGCGCAGCGACGAGTCGCCCGATGGAGGCCAATGGATTCATAGGTGATACCGAGCGGGGTGGCAGTTGTAACGTTAACGAACTGACCATCAATCCGCATTGCAACGGCACACACACTGAAACCATCGCTCACATTTGCGACTTCGGTGCTGAGTTGTCGGTGAAAATTGATACCATTTCTCCACCGCCATTGATGCCTTGCGTGGTCATTTCGGTGACCCCCGAGGTGGTGTCGGACTCCCATGCAGATCATTACGCACCAGCTTTTTGTGAGGGTGACCAGATAATAAGCCGTGCGGCACTGGAAAAGGCCTTATCGGCATTTGACGATGAACAACTTCAATGCGTTGTGGTAAGGACTTTGCCTAACGACAAGAGTAAATGGAGCCGGGTGTACGATGGCGATCATCAACCCGCGTTTTTTAGTCATGATGCCACTTTGCATCTGAATGAGCGCGGGGTAGACCACCTGGTACTCGATATTCCGTCTCTCGATCGTTTGCACGATGATGGCTTGCTAAGCTGCCACCATATTTTCTGGCAAGTGGTCGAAGGCAGCCACCAGGCAAGCCCAAACAGCCTGTTGCACAAGACCATCACTGAATTGGCTTATATTGAAACCGGGATAGATGACGGTTTTTATTTTATCAACCTGCAGATTCCGGCATTCGTCAATGATGCAGCCCCCAGCCGCCCGGTTTTATACGCAGCTCAATTGATGGTCCGGTAAAAGGACACGCATTGCGCGAGCGCCTTTGACCACACATTGGCAGCTGCAAGATGTGGATGTCCAGGCTCTTTTTCCAGGCTCTTTCGCATACTTCAATTTAGGGTTACTATCTTCCGACATGAAAGCCTGCAAAACATACTTGCTGCGGGCCGCTGGAGCAGCCGTGTACCTCGTTGCCATCGTTATGACGATGAGCGTCAGCGCTGACGAGCAATACACCAACCAGCGCCAGCAAATGGTGCGTGAGATTCGCCAGCACGTCGAAGCAACTACCCGCTATATCGGCAGATCGGCGCTGAACGAACGGGTCATGTCTGCGATGGGCACGGTACCGCGTCACGAGTTCGTGTTGTCCTCGATGCAATCTGTTGCTTACCAGAACCGGCCGTTGTCCATCGGTCATGGCCAGACAATTTCACAACCTTACATTGTCGCACTGATGACCGATCTTCTGGATCTGGACGAGGCGGACACGGTACTGGAAATCGGCACCGGCTCTGGTTACCAGGCCGCAATCCTGTCGGCACTGGTGAAAAAGGTTTACACCATTGAAATCGTTGAAGCCCTGGGCCGGTCTGCCAGCAAGCGCTTGCAAAGGCTCGCTTACAACAATGTTGAGACCAGAATTGGCGACGGCTATTACGGCTGGGCCGAACAGGGGCCGTTCGACGCCATCGTCGTGACCGCAGCCGCGAGTCATATACCACCGCCGCTGGTGCAGCAGATCAAGCCCGGCGGCATCATGTTGATCCCGGTCGGTAACCAGTTTCAGGTGCAGCAACTGACCCTGGTGAAAAAAGACGAAGCAGGCGGGGTGACTACAAGGCAGGTTCTGCCGGTACGCTTCGTGCCGCTTACCGGCGGGAACTAGCGTCGGCCTTTCTGGCGGGAGCGTGTTTGCACGCGAAATGCGGAATTGAATACAAAAGCAAATCTCGAGTTACAAGCAACTGCACCACCGCTGATATCCATAGCGTTGATTTCCGCTTTGGCACTGGCGTATGAAATCCTGCTGATGCGCCTGCTTTCGATCACCCAGTGGCATCACTCGCTTACATGATCATTAGCCTGGCCTTGCTCGGATACGGAGTCAGCGGCACTTTCCTGATGCTGGTCCAGGATCGGCTGAAAGAGCATTTCCGCAACGCCTTCCTGACCGCTGCCGTACTCTTCGGTCTGACCGCAGTGGGCAGTTTCCTGGTGGTGCAAGCCCTGCCGTTCAATGCGTTGGAATTGCTTTGGGATCTGCAACAGCCGGTGTGGCTGCTGGTAATCTACCTGCTGCTGTTCATCCCGTTTTTTTGTGCTGCCACTTGCATCTGCCTGGCATTTTCAGAGTACCCGCAGCAGCTTCATCGCATTTACAGCTATGATTTGTTGGGTGCGGGTGCCGGTGCCATCGGCATCATCGGTCTGCTGTTTCTGCTGCTGCCGATGGAGGCCCTGAAACTGATTGGTGTCCTGGGCCTGCTGACCGCCCTGATCGCCTCATGGGAGCTGCGCACAGGTTTTCGTTGGCCGAAACTGGTTTTGCTGTTCGGCCTGGGGTTTTTGTTGCTCCCTGGCGTTACGCCCACATTGAAACTTTCCGAGTTCAAGGGTCTCAGCCAGGCGCTACAGGTGATCGGCGCGCAGCAGGTCGATCAACGATCCAGCCCGCTAGGCTTGATTTCCACTGTTAGCAGTCCCGCGGTTCCATTCCGGTACGTTCCGGGGCTGAGCCTCAATGCACCTACCGGACCGCCCGCACAGATGGCGATATTCACCGACGGTGATGGCATCAGTGTGATTACCCGCTTCGATGGCGACCTGACCCCCATGGAATACCTGGGCCAGGTTACTTCGGCCTTGCCCTACCATTTGCTGGAGCAACCGGCGGTGTTGGTACTGGGTGCCGGTGGCGGCGGCGATGTGCTTCAGGCTCTGTACCACGGTGCCTCCCGCATTGATGCGGTGGAACTCAACCCTCAGATCGTGGAACTGGTGAATGCTGAATTCGCTGATTTTTCGGGCGCGCTGTTCGAGCATGCTCAGGTGAGCATATTCATCGATGAGGCACGCGGCTTCATCACCGGCGTTGATGAGGAGTACGACCTGGTTCAGCTAGCACTGCTGGATTCGTTCGCTGCTTCTTCGGCCGGGCTGTACTCACTCAGCGAAAATTACCTGTATACCGTTGAGGCTCTGGTTGAAATTATGGCTACCTTAAAACCCGGTGGCATACTCGCCATTACGCGCTGGATCAAGCTCCCGCCGCGAGACGGCCTGAAGATTTTCGCGACCGCGATCGCCGCACTACAGCGTACAGGCGTGGCTGACCCTGGACAGCAAATGATCATGATCCGGGGCTGGAATACCAGTACATTGCTGGTAAGCAACCGGGTGTTTTCGACCAGGCAGATCGAACGTGTGCGTGCCTTCAACAACCAGCGCTGGTTCGATCTTATCCATTACCCGGGCATTGAAGCCTGGGAGGCCAACCGCTATAACTCGTTGCAGCAAGCCTGGTATTTCAATGCCGCCCGCGAGCTACTGGGCGCTGAAAGAGAACAATTCTTTGCCGATTACAAATTTAACATTCGTCCTGCCACGGATAACCGCCCTTACTTCTTCCATTTTCTGAAATGGCGTACGCTGCCGGAAATCCTCAGCCTCAAGGGGCAAGGTGGATTACCGTTGCTGGAACAGGGCTACCTGATTCTGATCGGGACTCTGGCCCAGGCGGTACTGGCCAGCCTGGTACTGATCCTGCTGCCGTTGTTTCTGGGCCGGACCAGGGCTGAAAGAGGGTTTGGAAGCCGCTGGCGCGTGGGCGGGTATTTCTTCACGATCGGGGTAGCGTTCATGCTAATCGAGATTGCTTTCATTCAGAAATTCATCCTGTTTCTGAGCCATCCGCTGTACGCTGTTGCCGTTGTGCTCGGTGCCTTCCTGATTTTTGCCGGGCTTGGAAGCGCGATGTCGCAACGATTGTGTGAACACAATTCGGTTTCCCGACCGGTGGCCGGTATCGTTGTTATTTCCCTCGCCTACCTTTTTCTGCTGCCACCGCTGTTCCAGTGGCTGATGCCATTGCACGACGTCGGCAAGATCCTGATATCCACGGCATTGATTGCGCCACTGGCGTTTCTGATGGGCATGCCTTTCCCGTTGGGTTTGCGGTGCGTTGCACGCCATTCCGCAGCGTTGATTCCCTGGGCCTGGGGGATCAATGGTTGTGCTTCCGTGCTGAGTGCAATCTTCGCTACCATTCTGGCAATCCATGCCGGCTTTATCGTCGTGCTGCTGCTGGCCATGGTACTGTACATGCTGGCTGCTGCGTTGGATAACAAAAACCCAGACAGCCACATTTAATCCTGTTATCAACTTGTAGGTACCGGCATTAATCAATGATGCTGCGCCCAGTCGTCGTGAGGAGATTGACTACCGAACCGGCGTATAGCCGCCGTCCAGGCCCTTCTTTGAATACACCATCTGCCAGAGTTGATTGCGCCTGGCCCGGTCCGAGCCCGCTGCGGAAAGCAGCCAGTAGGTCCACATCCGGTAAAAGCGCTTGTCATAGCCGAGTTCTTCAAGCTGTGCGCGGGCGGCTTTGATATTGTCGATCCATGCCATCAGGGTTGGATCATAGTCACCGCCGAGATTGTGCCAGTCCTCCATGATAAATACGCCCTGCGAGGCGGCATCAATCTGTTTCTGCAGGGGCAGGTAACCACCGGGGAATATGTACTTGATGGTAAACGGGTCGGCCTGTAAATCCGGAGCATTGGTGCCGATGGTATGCAGCAGGAACAAACCATCGTCTTCCAGACAGCGTTCCACGGTTTGCATGAAGGTGCGGAAGTTCTTCGGGCCCACAGCCTCGAACATACCGATTGAAACGACCCGGTCAAAACGGTCTTGGACGTCCCGGTAGTCCGAATAGCGCAGTTCTACATCAAGGCCTGAACACAGCTCCTGGCCAAGGTCTATCTGCTCCTGCGAAACCGTCACGCCCACCACGCTGACACCGTAGTTTTGGGCTGCATAACGGGCGAAACTGCCCCAGCCACAGCCGATATCCAATACCCGCATGCCGGCTTTAAGACCCATTTTGCGACACACCAGGTCCATCTTGGCCTGCTGCGCGTCGGCGAGGTTGTCGGCTTCGCGCCAATAGCCGCAGGTATAGGCCATACTTTCATCCAGCATCAGCTTGAACAGCTCATTACCGATGTCGTAATGGTGCTTGCCGATGTTAAAAGCCCGCTTTTTGCTTTGCAGGTTGACCATCTTCGACCACAGCACCGGCCACAACAGGCTCAAGACTGAAATCCTGGTCTCCAGGCCCGCACGGGTGACCTTGTAAATGAAAACATCGATCTGCTCACAATCCCACAGGCCGTCCATATAGGTTTCACCCAGCGCGATGGAACCCTGCCCCAGAAGACGCCGGTAAAAATCCTTGCTGTGTACCTGCAAATCCCACGGTTGCTCTCCATCCATGCCTATTTCGGCTAGATCGAGGATATTTCTGACGGTTTTTTCTGCTTTGTCCATAGGGTAATTCTGCCTTGTTTGCACCGAAGGTTACTTCGCTAATCCGGGAATCTGATGAAATTGCGCCACAAAATAAATAGGCTACGGATCGTAGTAGGCCAGGGACATAATATACCCATATCCCGGGTGGTTGAAAGGCGTATGAATGTTGATTTACATCCAAATTTACACCAGCAGTTACACTGAATATTGACCCATGAAAAGACTGGCATGGTGTTGATTACTCAGACTTTCCCCTACCTGTCCCGTGACATGAGTGCAGAATGGATCATTGAGGGCAAATTGCGGGAAAAACAGGGGGAAACGCGGGTATCTTTAAGCCTGGTCGATGCAAGAACAGCATTAGTCATTTATACACTGGCTCAGGATCTGGACAACCAGCCCATACAATTGGAAAACCTGTGTTCATTGTGCATAGATGAGGTGTTGCGAGCAGTGCGTCTCGGTGACAATCATCAAAACTGACCAATACAGCGGGATCAACGCTGTATTTCGCAATCCTTCCCACTATAATCCTGTTCATGAACCGCATCAGGAACCAGACGCAGCCTACATGAAAATTGATACAAGATTGTCGTTTGCCAGGGAGTTGGACGCGCAGGACCCACTGGCCGGGATGCGCGACCACTTTGCCATTCCAAAGCAGGCCAATGGTGAGGATGAATATTATTTCACCGGCAATTCTCTGGGCCTGCAGCCAAGACTTTCCCGGCAATACGTCATTGAACTGCTGGATGATTGGGGAAAGCATGGAGTAAAAGGCCATTTTGAAGGTGACTATCCATGGATGCCCTATCACGAATTTCTGAGTGATCAGTCGGCCAAATTGGTCGGGGCATTGCCAGAAGAAGTTGTGATGATGAACTCGCTGACCGTCAACCTGCACTTGATGATGGTGAGTTTTTATCAACCAAAGGGTATACGCACAAAAATCCTGATCGAAGACCACGCCTTTCCTTCCGACCATTACGCGGTTGAGTCGCAACTGAAACATCACCAACAGGATGTGCGGGACAATATGCTTCTGTGGGCACCGCGTGTTTGCAACGGCGTACATGAAGAGTTGTTGAATCACGACGATTTATATCAAACGATCGAACAGCAGGGTGATGAGATTGCATTGATCCTTTTGCCGGGTGTGCAGTACTACACCGGCCAGGTGCTGGATATGAAAACCATCACCGAAAAGGCTCATGCCAGGGGCATCATGGTCGGTTTTGACCTGGCACACGCTGCCGGCAACCTGGAAATGCAATTGCACGACTGGCAGGTCGATTTTGCCTGCTGGTGCAGCTACAAGTATTTAAACAGCGGTGCAGGCTCGGTTGCCGGCTGTTTTGTGCATCAAAAGCACGCTCAAAATACCGAACTCAATCGTTTTGCAGGCTGGTGGGGGCATGACAAGGCCAGTCGCTTTAAAATGGAAAACAACTTCAAGGCGATCGGCACGGCAGAAGGCTGGCAACTATCAAACCCGCCGGTGCTATCGCTGGCCGCAATCAGGGGTTCGCTGGATACGATTGACCTGGCCGGTGGTATTGGCGCATTACGCAAGAAATCTCTTAAACTCAGCCAATACCTGATGGATTTGATCGAGGCAGAACTGGGTGACAGTATTCACATCATTACCCCCAAAGCTGATGAGCAGCGTGGTAGCCAGGTATCGCTGATGGTGACCGTCGATGGCCTGGATGGTAAAGCCATGTTTGATGCCCTTGAAAAAAACGGTGTAACCACCGATTGGCGCGAGCCCAATGTGATACGTGTTGCTCCGGTGCCGTTATATAACAGTTATCAGGACGCCTGGCACTTTGTGCGTATTTTGAAAGAGTGCCTGCAATGACCGATACGGCAACGCAAAAAACCAGCTTCATCATTGCCGGTGCAGGACCGGTAGGTGCGTTACTGGCCGTGATATTGGGTCGCGCGGGTTACCGCGTCAGGTTGTTTGAATCCCGTCCCGATTCACGTAAACAGTCCATCTACCAGGGTAAGTCGATCAATATCGCCCTGTCAGACCGGGGATGGCTGGCGTTGAAGGCGGTCGGAATTGACAAGCAGATTCGCGAACAGGCGATACCCATGAGCAAACGCGTCATGCATGGCATCGACGGTAGCCTCACTTCCCAGGATTATGGCAAGGATAAGCAGGCCATCTGGTCGGTTTCAAGATCCGGTATCAATGAGCAGCTTTTGGACCTGGCCGAACAGGAAACGAGCGTCGAAGTGCTGTTCGAGAAACGCCTGCGACACGTGGATTTTGTCAGTTCCTGTGCCACTTTTACCGACCGGGATGGCGGCCACCAAAGCGTATGTTCCGATTACCTGTTCGGCGCCGATGGCGCCTATTCGAAAGTACGCCGACTGGCGCAGGAAACACCACGTTTCAGTTACAGCCAGTCGTATATGCCGCAGTGCTATATCGAACTGAACATCCCGGCCAATGCGGATGGCAGCTTCAAAATGGAAAAGGAAGCCTTGCATATATGGCCGCGCAGGGATTTCATGCTGATCGCCCTGCCGAATCCGGATGGCAGTTTTACCTGTACCCTGTTTTTGAACTACGAGGGTGAAGTTTCATTTGTAGCACTCACGGAAAGGGCGTCGGTGGAGGACTTTTTCAATACTAATTTCCCCGATGCCATGGAGTTACTGGAGAACCCCATTGATGAATTCATGGGGAAATCTGCAAGCCCCCTGTTCCTGGTCCATGTTGATCCCTGGGTGATCAATAACAAAGTCGCGCTGATTGGTGATGCTGCACATGCGATGGTGCCCTTTTACGGGCAGGGCATGAATTGCGGTTTTGAAGATTGCCGGGAACTGGGCGAGTTGATTGAGCAGCATCAGGGTGACTGGTTAAAGATATTTCCAGCTTATCATCAAGGTCGTAAGGCCAACGCCGATGCCATCACTGAACTGGCCAGGCGAAATTTTGCCGAGATGAGTGATCTTTCCGGTGACCCAAAATTTCTTCTGCAAAAGAAAATCGAGGCGAAATTCCACGATATGTACCCGCAGTTGTGGACGCCGCTATATTCCATGGTAACTTTTTCACCTCAACTTCCCTACGCCCAGGCACTGGCGATTGGCGAGCAGCAAAAAACCATCATGCAACAGATCATGCAGATACCCGATATTGAAACCTGCTGGCAGGAAGAATTTGTTTACCAGAAATTGCACGAACTTGCCGTGACTGAACTTAAACCCTGAACACCAGGCATTTAACAGAGACTGAGTACATGACAGACCCAAAGACAGATTCCGACCTGGCTGCCAATAGCCGCGTATTGGAAGAAAACATCCATACCGATTTTAAAGACGAGATGTCTTACGGCGATTATCTGAAGCTGGACCAATTGTTATCGGCACAGACGCCGCTATCTGGCCAGCATGATGAAATGCTGTTTATCATCATCCACCAGAGTAGCGAATTGTGGCTGAAACTTGCCTCGCATGAGATAAACAGAGCACTGGAATGCATCCGCAATAATGACTTTGGCCCGGCGTTCAAGGTCATCGCACGGGTCAAGCAGATATTTATCCAGCTAACGCAGTCATGGAATATCCTGTCCACGCTGACCCCTGCCGATTACCTGAAATTCAGGGATGATCTGGGTCGTTCCTCAGGTTTTCAGTCAGTGGAATACCGCAAGCTGGAATTCCTGCTCGGCAACAAGCACAAGGACATGCTCAAGGTCCACAGGAGCAATCCCGATGCCTACCAGGCCCTGGATCAACTGCTCCATCAGGCCAGTTTGTATGACGAAGTCATTCGCGCACTGGTCAGAGCAGGGTTCGATATTGATGAGTCACAGCTAAACAGAGACTTTACCCAGCCTTATACGAGCAATGCTTCGGTGCTGGCCGCGTGGTTGACGGTTTATCAACAACCACAAAAGTACTTCGATCTATATGAACTGGCAGAGAAACTGGTTGATATTGAAGATGCATTTCAACAATGGCGCTTCAAGCACATGTATACGGTACAAAGGATCATCGGTCAGAAACAGGGTACCGGCGGTTCTTCCGGTGTTGCCTTTTTAAAGCGCGCCCTGGACGTGAGTTTCTTCCCTGAACTGTTTGAAGTGAGAACTCATTTGTAAGACCTCTGAATTGAAATTTGCAGGAACTGTTGACCATTAAAGAAGAAAAAAGAAGTTTCGATATCCGGCACTGGCTGATCATGGTTGTGCTTAGCGTCTCGGGCGGAATGATTTTTATGGCGCCGTTCCTGCGCGAGGTATATTACATCCCGATGCAGGAGGCCATGAACCTCAGTAATACCGAGATGGGTATGTTGATGGGTGTGTTTGGCGCGGTCGGTTTACTTACGTATTTTCCCGGTGGCTGGCTGGCCGACAGGGTGTCTTCCCGAAAGCTCATCACGCTGGGTATGATCTCCACCGGCGCTTCCGGCCTGTATTTTGCGACCTTCCCGGGTTACACCGCCAACCTGATGTTGCATGCTTTCTGGGGGATCAGCATCACGCTGGTTTTCTGGGGAGCCATGATCAAAGCCACCCGTGGATGGGCGCCGGTCGACGAACAGGGGCGGGCTTTTGGTATTCTGGAAACCGGCCGTGGTCTGACCGAGGTCATAAGCCATTCAGCGTTGCTGGCATTGTTTGCCTGGTTGGGTAGTACTTTCATGGCGCTGTCCACCGTTATTGTGACTTTTTCCCTGTTCAATATTGGTCTGGGTGTGGCGGCATGGTTCTTGATCGAAGAAAAGCAGGGTACAGACGAATCGAAGGCAAAAAAGGTCGGCATGCAGGATGTGTTACAGGTCTTGAAAATGCCTGTTGTGTGGTTGATATCCGTGGTAATCCTATGTGCCTACAGTGCTTATTGGGGCTCCTTCTTTTTTACACCCTATGCCAGTGATGTCTTTTTGATGAGTGTCACCATGGCCGGTGTGCTCAGTGTCGGTCGTATGTGGTTAAAGCCGGTTGCCGCGTTGGTCGCAGGCTTTCTGGGTGACAGGTTTGGCATCTCCAGGACCGTTGCAGCCAGCCTGGCGATTACTGCCGCCAGCTTTGGCCTGTTCGCCCTGACACCGGCAAACCCGGCGGTTCTGCCACTGGTCATCATCAATGTAGCCATTTCAGCCACATTTATTTTCGCCCTGCGTGGTATATACTTTGCTCTGCTGGAAGAGGGCGGTATACCGATAGCACTCACCGGCACCGCAGCAGGGGTCGCTTCCGCGATTGGTTTTATCCCCGATATCTATATGCCAGTTGTTGGTGGTTATTTATTGGATGGCTATCCTGGGGTTACCGGCTACCGTTTGTTGTTTGGTTTTGTGGCAGTGCTGGCAGTGATCGGTTTCATTGCAGCAGTCCTGATCATGCGTTTGCAGAAACCCGCTAAGGGGCATGCAGAGTAAGTTTCTTAGAGTAGGGCCCGTGTTAAGGCTGTTTGGGGATGATCATACTGAAATCTGCGGCGGGGGCTGAATGTGTCAGTGCTCCCACGCTGATCACATCAACGCCTGGCAGGGCATAATCTGCGATAGTATCCAGCGAAATCCCACCTGATATTTCTACAATTGCAGCGCCATTGATCAACGCTACGGCCTCGAGGATTTGAGTCGGCGACATGTTGTCCAGCATGATGACTTCTGCTTTGGCATCCAAAGCTTCACGAACATCGTCCAGGGTCTCGGTTTCGACTTCAATTTTTGCGGTATGCGGCGCGAAGTCACGGGCAAGCTTGACGGCTTTGCCCAGTGAACCGGCTGCTGTAATGTGATTCTCTTTGATCAATACATGTTCGCTGAGCGATGCCCGGTGGTTAAAACAACCACCGCAACGCACGGCGTATTTTTCCAGTGCGCGCCACGCCGGTGTGGTTTTGCGGGTGTCGACCACCCGCACACCGGTTCCGGCTTTGGCTGCCGCATCGGCAAACTGTTGTGAGAATGAAGCAATACCCGATAGGCGTTGCAGGAAATTCAAGGCAGTCCGCTCGGCGATCAGCAATGAAATCGTCGACCCTTCAGCGACCAAAACCACGCTGCCGTTGGCCACCTGGTTACCGTCGCTTGCTTCAAGGGTCACCGTTACAGCGGGGTCGACCCGTAAAAAGACTTGCCTGGCAATATCAAGACCGCAGACAAGCATATCCTGACGCGCCAGTATCTGCGAAGTGGACGCATGGTCTTCTGCAAAAATGGATTGGCTGGTAACGTCGCCATAGGCAGCGTCTTCCTCTAGTGCCAGGTCTATCAGTGCATCAATTCTGACTTGCAAGTTCAAGCTTCCTTTGCCGTATAAATGTCACAAAACGCTCAACCCAGGGGTTGGCCACAGTATTACGATGATGCGCAAATCCTGCAAGCAGGTTGTTGATTACCAGGCCGTCGTTTTCACCGTCAATTCCGGTGCCACGTAATACCTTGTGGGCAAAAACGGGATTCTCAGCAAGGTTCTCAAGTCGTGCATAGTGAAATTCATGTACCGGAGTGCCGTTTGCACCATTGTTGCCGGTGTTTGTTGACCAGAGTCCATTGCCGGACTCTTCAACCAGCATATACCCTCGACCCTGCGGCCTGCTGCCAACAATAACATCCGCTGGCACAAAGCCAACCATATCGCGACTTGTACCGCGCCATTGGATACTACGCGCGAGATACATCAGGCCACCACATTCGGCATAGGCGGGCATACCTGATGTAAGAGCCTGCCTGATCTCACTTAGCAGGCTTTGATTGTCCGATAATGCATCCAGGTGGGTTTCGGGGAAGCCCCCACCGATGAACAATCCATCTGCTTCCGGTAGATGTGAGTCATTGAGAGTATCGAAGCGTATTAGCTCGGCGCCTGCCTGTCGGAATGCGTCGAGGTCATCCGGGTAGTAAAAGCCAAAGGCCGCATCGCGGGCGATGGCGATTTTTACCGGCGGCATGTCAGCAGAACTTTGGTCTTGAGGTGGTGAAGGTGCTGATGGCGTATTGACCGTGCTGGCAATCTCAATAATACGGTCAAGATTAACATTGGAGCTTACCGCTTCTGCCAGGCGGGAAATCGTACTGTCTGCCGCACCGGCCTCATTGGCTGGTACCAGTCCCAGGTGCCGCTCAGGAATCTCGAGTGCCCTGTCACGTCCGATTGCACCCAGCACTTCAATATCGGTATAGCGTTCCAACGCGCCGCGTAGCTTGGACTCGTGGCGCGCACCGCCCACCTTGTTGAGTATCACGCCAGCAATATTCACTGTTGCATCAAAGCCGAGATAACCCTGGATCAACGGGGCGATTCCGCGGGTCATGCCACCCGTATCAATCACCAGGATGACGGGGGCGGCGAGCATGCTTGCCAGTGCTGCATTGCTGTCTGTGCCTTCGGTATCGACACCATCAAACAGACCTTTATTACCTTCTATCAGACCGATGTCGGCATTGGCCATATTGCTGGCGAAGCTTGAACGTATTTCGTCATGGCTCTGGGTGAAAAAATCGAGGTTATAACATGGCTTGCCAGCGGCACGTGAAAGCCATAACGGGTCGATATAGTCCGGGCCTTTTTTGTAAGTTTGTACCGACAGTCCCCGGTTCACCAGGGCAGCGGTTAAACCCAATGAAATGGAGGTCTTTCCTGAAGACTTGTGTGCGGCAGCGATGTACAAGTGAGTCATAAGACGAGAATTATATGGGATTGCACCTGACGGTGCGGGTATCAGCTGCCTTTTGTGGCAGCTTCATGGTGAGGATCAATGGCTGCATTGGCCAGCGAGGCCGGCAGGAAACGCAACACCTTGATACCCACCATGACAATCAGACCGGCCAGTGCTATACCACCCAGACCGAGCCCGATTTCCGGCAAGCTGGGTGTATAGTTGGCGATGACGCCATCGAAGAAACTCGAACTGACTTCCATACCCGGGAACATTTCCAGGGGATAGGCCTGGCCACCGATGACAATGACATATACCTGGGCGAATCCGCCGATGATGACCAGTGTTGAAGCCAGAATGACACCACGGTTGGAACCCTGTGTGCCTGTTGATGCGGGTTTGTATATCAGGAACAGAGGAATCAGACCACCGATGACAACCTGCCCAAGCCAGAACAGCAGGGTATAAATACCTCCATCCAGCAATATGAATCGTTCGATGCCGATATGTTCAGCAGCATAGAGATTGGCCAGGTGTTGAACCACGGTAAAATAAAGCACTGCTGCCACGAACACACCCAACAGCCTGCCCAATTTCTGGATCACAACATCGCCTACTTCCCGATCACTGCCACGGTATATGGCCAACAGCACAAGAATGTAGGCCGCCAACCCAAAGGAAAAGGACATGGCGATGAAAAGCGGCGCCATGATCGCAGAGTCCCAGGCTTCGCGGGCAACGATAAAACCGAAGATGGAACCAGTACCGGTTGTCAGTACCAGGCGCCAGATAAAGGCCACCAGGCCTGCAGATTTGGCATGGCGGTTCATGCGCCGCTCCATCTGCAGCCAGATGTAAATCACGACCACGCCAAGAAAGCCGACGTAGAGGAAAATATTCCACGCAAATATCGATTTGAAGTTGTAATTGGTCATGGCCACAATCAAGCGATCAGGCCGGCCCAGGTCTAGTACCAGAACCATCAATCCGCCCACTAACAGCGCTATTGCCAGCAAGCCCGAGAGACGTCCCAAAGGTTTGTATATGGCCTTGCCAAAGACCGTACCGATGGAGGCGACATTCAGCGCACCGGATGCTGCCACGATCAGGAAAATGGCAAAAACGTGCGGCATGCCCCAGACGATCTGGTTGTTCATGCCGGTCACAAAGTGACCGTAGTGCTCCATGTAATAGGCTGAGCCAAGCGCGGACAACAGGAACACGAGTAACAACGCCGCCAAAGAATAAAACTTCGGGCTATTGCCTTGTATCTCGCTGTAAACAATATTCTTCACGACATCATTCCCGTCATCATAGCCCCCGGTACCTGACACCGGGATTCAGCCCGAGGTCAGCACGGATTTGTTGTGATGCGTACCTGGCGACGCGTTTCGAGATTTCGCTGTTCGGGTCATTCAGATCGCCAAACAACATGGCGCCACCACCGGTGTCCGAGCAGGCCTCTACACAGGCGGGCTGGCGGTTGTCATCAACACGGTGCACACACATCGTGCAACTCTCGACCGTGCCTTTGCCACGTGGCGCATGGGATTTTTGATCCTCAAGTACTTCGTGTACAAATGACCTGGCCTTGTAAGGGCAGGCGATCATGCAATAGCGGCAGCCGATGCAGGTGTGTTTATCGACCAACACAATGCCGTCGGCGCGTTTGAATGAAGCCCCTGTCGGGCAGACATCCACGCAGGGCGGGTCTTCACAATGCTGGCACATCATCGGCAGGGAGGTGCTGTTACCGGTTTGCGGGTTTTTGACTTCTACCTTTCTGATCCATTGCGCATCGGTTGCCGGTCGGCCATTGCCACGCAAGCCGTTTTCGGTGGCGCAGGCAGTGACACAATCATCACAACCGCTATCGCATTTACCGAGATCGATCAGCATGCCCCAGCGCACATCGGAGGTGACTGCTGCATCAAGTGCCTGCCCTTCGGCCGGTGCTGCTTTGGAAATGCCGTATAAAATGACACCCGGTGCCAGGCTTACCCCCGCTGCCGCGGCCATGGCGCCCAGAAAGCTGCGCCGTTTGGGGTCGAAGCCCGGGGTCTCAGCAATACTCTTGCTTTTGTCTTGACCAATTTTGATTTGACTGGTCATTTCATAAATCTCCGGGTTCCGGTCTGGATGCGTGGCATTGGAAACAATCAATTTTCACAGCCGCATAATCATGACAGGAGCGGCAAAAATGTTGTGGACTGGAAACCGTGACCGGCACCGCATCCTCACCCTGAACTGCGTGGCAGCTAATACACTCTTTGAGGCTGTGCTGTTTCTCACGTATACCTTCGTGCATGGTTTCATCACGTTGGTGCATCAGCAGGTTCATGTGGTTGCGGCGCATAAACCCGGTGTCTTCGACACATTGATCGCCTTTGCCCAGGGGAATCACCGGCATCGGCACACGGCCGTTGTCGACGGTAGGCGCTTGTTCAGTTGCTGAAGCAATGACCGCGAGACTGATCATATAGACCAGTACGATCATGAGCATCACAATTGAGCCGCGCCGCATGTTCAAGATTTATTCACCCATACCCATTTTAATGTAGCCGGAAGGGCAAACGTCTTCGCAAATATGGCAGCCGATGCACTTGGTGTAATCGGTGTCGACATAGCGGCCCATGGTTGAATCGGTCTTTTTGACCCGGAATATCGCATCCTGTGGACAGAAAATGACGCAACTATCGCACTCAAAACACATACCGCAACTCATACAACGGTCGGCTTCCTGTTGCGCCCGTTCCTCGACCAGACCCTGGATGCGCTCACCGAAGGAACCCAGTACTGAATCGGCTGTAATGGTGCTTTCTTCGCGCTTGTACCTTGCCTCATATTTGAAATGACCGAGGAACAATTCGTCCGACGGGACGATTTCCGCAAATGAGCGATCTTCAAAATTATGAATGGCAAAATCCGAAGAATCCGTACCGGTGTCCTGTACATGCTGATACTCACTGGGCGCGTGATCGGTTTCACGTAGTTTATCCAGCAGGTTGAAGTGGTGAACATCGACCCTGGGCCGTCTGGATGGATCAGCACCGGAGAGGAATTTATCAATACCTTCCGCTGCAATGGAGGCCTGGCCGATTGCAGTTGTCAGCAGATGTGGCCTGACGATATCACCGCCTACAAACAGGTTTGGATGGTCTTTGACACGGTAAAAGCCATCGGCATCGATCAGACCGCGGCCGCTGTCGAGCTCTTCAAAACCCGTTAAATCTCCACGCTGGCCAATCGCCGCAACCAACAGGCTGCACTCAATTTCTTCTTCGCTACCTTCGACGGTCTCCATATTACCGCTGCTCCAGTCGGTCCGGATGACCTTGACACTGGTGGCGCGACCGTCATCTCCAATGATCACTTCAATCGGCAGCAAACCGGGAATGACCTTTACGCCTTCCTGGGTCACGTGGGTGACTTCCATCTTGGTGGCCGGCATGATTTCCGCAGACTCGCGGGAGATCAGAGTTACATCGGCGCCCTGGCGCTTGGCAACGGTAGCCACGTCATGCGCCATATGGCCCATGATGATTTCTTCAGGTCTGTCTAATTCACGTTTGTGTTCGATGTGACCCAGCCGTCGGGCCACCGCGGCAACATCCATCGAGGTATCGCCACCGCCAACCACCAGCACTTTGCCGGAGACATGACGCAGGCGCCCGTCGTTAAAGGCCTGCAAAAATGCCACACCGGAGATTACATTCGGTGCATCGCCGCCAGGTACTGGCAGGGCCATACCGCTTTGCGCACCAAGTGCGATGAAAACCGCGTCAAAATCATTACGCAGATCTTCAAAAGTAATATCTTCGCCAATTTTTGTATTCAGGCGCAGTTCAACGCCCATATCCAGGATGCGCTGGATCTCGCCATCAAGGACTTCGTCCGGAACCCGGTAGCCGGGAATACCGTAGCGCATCATGCCACCGGTTTTCTCGTGGGCTTCAAATACGGTACAAGCATGGCCTTTACGGCGTAAATGATAGGCGCAGGCGAGACCGGCGACGCCGGCACCAATGACCGCAACTTTCTTGCCGGTATCTGCACCGGGCTGCGGCAGTTTCAGTTCATGCTCAAGAGCATAATCGCCAATAAACTGCTCGACGGCATTGATACCAACGTGATCTTCGACCTCGTTGCGGTTGCAACCATCCTCACAGGGTGCCGGGCAGACACGGCCCATGATGGCCGGAAATGGGTTGGCATCGGTGACGCGGTCAAATGCATATTCCTGCCAATCCTTACCTTCCGGCGGCTTTTCAATTCCGCGAACAATATTCAGCCAGCCACGGATGTCCTCACCCGAGGGGCAGCTTCCCTGGCAGGGCGGCGTACGGTGAACATAAGTCGGGCATTTATACGATGCATCGGCCTCGAAGATTTCTTCAACCCAGGGCAGGTGTGTATTGTCGCCATCTTTAAAACGGCGTCTGGTGAGGAGTTTTTCAGTCATCTTAAGCGCTC
>PVMS01010306.1_pt1 | contig 23876 bp, 23 predicted proteins | sample 1853461 | NCBI WGS metagenome assembly PVMS01 (sample SAMN08582032, study PRJNA380276) | Marine sediment metagenome, whole genome shotgun sequencing project. | isolation source: ocean sediment barecode stripped | collected 2017 | reverse complement strand
TGATAAAATATCAATTAATTATTCCTTCAACATAGGAATTGGTAAAAATCAAAAAGGGTATGTTACAACATCGGATGATGAATCAATTATTTTTGGAAATAGGGATATTAAAAATATAACAAACACCCTATCCGGAAAACTAAATTTCAGCACAAAATCTTCTGTAGGGCTCGCTTTTAGATATTATTGGGCTCCAGTGGAATATGATGACCAATTTTATAGCTTGAATTCAGATGGTTCTTTGAGTCCTCATAATTATTCTGAAAATGAGGATATCAATTTCAACTTATGGAACTTGGACATAACATATGCCTGGGAATTTGCTCCCGGTAGTCAGTTGGTAGCTCAATATAGAAATTCAATATCTAATTCTGACCATCAATCGCACTTGAGTTTTGGGGAAAATTTAAAAAATTTATTTAACGAATCTGTAAAAAACGTCGTATCGGTTAAATTGATATATTATTTAGATTATAACAAATTAAAAACCTGGTTGTAATTAAGATTTTATTGTGTATTTTCACCCTATTATTTTAAACAATGATAAAAGCAAAAAATATACACAAATTTTACGGGGATTTAGAAGTTTTAAAAGGCGTTGGTTTAACTATAAAAAAAGGAGAGATTGTTGCCATTGTTGGTCCTTCTGGTGCTGGAAAGACCACCTTATTGCAAATACTTGGCACCCTAGATAAATCAACTGATAACAAAGGTTCTAAACTTACAATAAGCAATCAAAATTTACTGTATCTGAAAGACAATGAGTTGTCAAAATTTAGAAATCAGCACATCGGTTTTATTTTTCAGTTTCATCAATTATTACCCGAATTCACGGCCCTTGAAAATGTATGTATCCCAGCATTTATTAGTAATAAATCAAAAAAAGAAGCTGAAAAAAAAGCTTTTGAATTACTTAATTTTTTAGGTTTATCCAAACGGGTTAATCATAAGCCAAATGAGCTTTCAGGAGGTGAACAACAACGTGTTGCTGTTGCACGGGCACTGATTAACAATCCGGATGTTATTTTAGCAGACGAACCAAGTGGAAATTTAGATTCCGCTTCCGCTAAAAAATTGCACGAATTGTTTTTTACTTTACGGGATAAATTCAATCAAACTTTTGTGATTGTAACTCACAATCAAGAATTAGCAAATATGGCCGATAGAAAATTGGAAATGAGAGATGGCCAAATTATCAATTAAACTACATTGAAATGATTGGTATTATTAGTGCTATGAAAGAAGAAATTCAAGCTTTGCTAGATGTTCTGCAAAATGTATCAATTACTAAAAAAGGTATGCGTACATATTATGCCGGAACTCTTTTTAATAAAGATGTGGTAGTTGTATTTTCACGTTGGGGGAAAGTAGCCTCAGCTTGTACCACTACTCAATTAATAAATGATTTTGAAATTGATGAAATTATTTTCACAGGTGTTGCAGGAGCAATAGAAAAAGAATTGAATATTGGTGACGTTGTCATTGGTAAAAACTTATTTCAGCATGATATGGATGCCAGTCCATTGTATGAAAAACTCGAAATACCTATTCTAAAAAAGAAGTATTTTGAAACAAAAAATGCAACAAAACTTATTGAAGCAACTCATAGTTTTATAGAAACTTATAGCAATTATATTAACAAATCTGAAGCGCTTCAATTTGATATTTACAATCCGAAAGTAGTTGTCGGTGATATTGCGAGTGGAGATCAGTTTATATCGAATATCTCTAAAATCAAAAAATTAAATAAATCCATTCCAACTGCAATTTGTGTTGAAATGGAAGGAGCTGCTGTGGCCCAGGTATGTTATGAATACCAAATTCCTTTTTCCATAATTCGTATTATTTCTGACAAAGCAAATGATAACGCAACATTTGATTTTCCTAAATTTGCACATTCAATCGCGAGCCATTATGCCTTGGGTATTTTAAAGAACTATTTTGCATAAGTCAGTTCGAATTTCATATCTTTGAAAAATCTTTTATGAACAATGCATTTTAAGCATCCAGAAATTCTTTATTTTCTTCTGTTACTTATCATCCCGATGATTGTTCATTTATTCCAACTTCAGCGTTTCGTAAAAGTTCCGTTTACCAATGTCAAAATATTAAAAACCATAGTAGAACAAACACGTAAAAGTGCTCGTATAAAAAAATGGCTGATTTTAGTAGTAAGAATGATGATTTTTACTTGTTTAATAATCGCATTTTCTCAACCCTATTTTTCAAATTACACCGAACAAGAAGATTTTATTACTAATATTTATTTAGACAATTCTTTTAGCATGCAAGCAAAAGGGGACAATGGAGAATTACTTAAAAGTGCTGCGCAAAAAATTATTGAACACTACAACTCTAACAACGGTATGACAAGCCTTGTTACCAACGAAAAAAATTATGATAATTTAGATGCTAAAAGATTGAAGAATACGCTTATTACTATTAATTATTATCCGAACAAACTAGATATAAACACTGTTTTACTTAAAATTAATAATCACAATTTAAATAAAATTAACACTTCATATAAGGATGTTCTAATATCTGATTTTCAAACTGTTAACCTTAATAATAAAATTGTTTTTACAAATGTAAACTCTTCCGTAAATCTCGTAAAACTTATTCCTAATAACTTTAATAATATTTTTATTGACAGTGTTTATATAACTAACCCGTCATCTACAGAAACAATCTTAAAAGTGATTGTAAAAAGTGTTGAAAATAATACTATGGAAATTCCTGTTTCCTTATTTGATAACACAAAACTTATTGGTAAAACAACTTCAAAATTCAATAACACCAAGCTGTCTGTAGTGCAATTTACTATACCAAATACAACAAATTTCAATGGAAAAATATCAATAATAGATGCCACTTTAGAATTTGATAATACCTTTTATTTTTCAATTTCAAAACCTGATAAAATTAATATCTTGAGTATTGGAATAACAGCCGATTTTTTGACAAAAATCTATGATGAAAGGGAATTCAATTTCAGCTCTACTCCACTGCAAAATTTAAGCTATAATTCAATTCAAAATCAACATTTAATCATATTGAATGAAATTGATAATATCCCCTTAGAATTAATTAATAATTTAAATGACTTTTCAAAAAACGGAGGCAACTTAGTTGTTATTCCTTCTATTGATATCAATATTGATTCATACAATCAATTATTGAATATGTTAAACATTGGAAAAATAAGTTCAAAAATTGAAAACGAACATAGAATTACTTCAATTAACTACGATCATCCATTGCTAAATGATGTTTTCGAGAAAAAAATCAACAATTTTCAGTATCCAAAATCAACTGTTCATTATCATACTAATTTAAGAAACAGCTCTTCGATACTTAATTTTGATAATAACAAGGTATTTATCTCTTCAAAAAAATCAATGAACAGTAATTTTTATTGGGTCTCTTCCCCACTAAATAAAAACATATCAAATTTTACTCAATCACCTTTAGTAGTCCCCATATTTTACAATTTTGCCAAAAACAGTTTAAGAAATGCTGACTTGTATTATACGATTGGCAATGAAAATCAAATAGAAGTTAAAACTACTATTGGCAAAGATGATGTACTTTCAATTTCTAACGGATCTGAAGTTTTTATTCCACTTCAAAATGTATCTCAAAATAAGGTGAGCATACAATTACAAAATCAAGTTTTGCAAAGTGGGTTTTACAATATTTTAAGAAACAATATCTTATTAAAAACAGTCGCATTTAATTATAACAGAATAGAAAGCGACTTAACTTATGCCAATCTAGAATCTTTGATCGCCAAACAAAAAAATATTACAATTTCTTCATCAATTGAAACTCTTTTAACTGAAATAAACAATCAACAAAAAATCAATTGGCTTTTTAAATGGTTTTTAGCTTTTTCTGTATTATTTTTGTTAATTGAAATGCTTATATTAAAATATTTCAAAATATGAATGTACTCATAAAATCTGCCACAATTATTGACAAATCAAGCCCTTTTCACCTTCAAAAAAAGGATATTTCAATTAAAAATGGTGTAATAGTTAAAATTGCGAGTTCTATTAAAAGAACCGACAACATCAATGAAATCGACTTAAAAAACCTTCATGTCTCTCAGGGTTGGTTCGATTCAAGCGTTTGCTTTGGCGAACCAGGATATGAAGAGCGCGAAACTATTGAGAATGGATTAAGAACGGCCTCTAAAAGTGGTTTTACAGCTGTCGCCGTAAATCCATACACATATCCGGTCGTTGATAACAAATCAGCCATTGAATTTATTAAAAACAAGGCAACAGGAAATACCACTGAGCTTTATCCCATTGGAAACCTTACTAAAGGAGGTGAGAGTAAAGATATGGCTGAGTTGTTCGATATGAAGAATTCAGGTGCAATTGCATTTGGAGATTACAACAAACCTGTTTCTAATGCCAATCTTTTAAAAATAGCATTGCAATATGCTCAAATTTTTGATGGACTAATCTTAAGTTTTCCACAAGATAATTCTATTGCAGGAAACGGATTAGTTAATGAAGAAAAAAACAGTACAAGACTTGGCCTGGTAGGTATTCCTGCGCTGTCAGAAGAAATGCAAATTGCTCGTGATTTATTCATTTTAGAGTATACCGGTGGGAAATTACACATACCTACAATTTCAACCGTAAAATCGGTTAAACTTATAAAAGATGCCAAAAAGAAAGGCTTGAATGTAACTTGTAGCGTAACCGCTCATCACTTGATTTTGACTGATGACGAATTGGTTGATTTTGATTCCAATACTAAAGTATTACCTCCGCTGCGAACTTCAAAAGATAATAAAGCTTTGATCAACGGATTGCGCAATGGCGTTATTGATATGATAACTAGTGATCACAACCCAATTGATATTGAACATAAAAAAGTTGAATACAGCAACGCTAAATATGGTACCATTGGCTTGGAAAGTTTGTTCGGAGCCGTGAATAAATCTGTCGGATTAGAAACTTTGATTGAATGCTTAACAACAAAACCAAGAAATAGATTTAACATTGAAGGTTCTTGCATTAAGGAAGGTGAAATCGCCAACATTACACTGTTCAATCCTGAAAGTGAATATAATTTTACCACAGAGAATGTAATTTCTGCTTCAAAGAATGCTATTTTTGTCAATAAAAAATTGAATGGAATCGTTTATGGAGTCATTTCTAATAATAAAGTTATCTTAAATTAATATATTTACACTTATTAAATCCTAATTATGGAAAACCAAAAAGTAAATGAAGGAAAATCGATTGCAATTATTGCTTATTTATGGTGGATAGGCTTAATAGTTGCTTTTATAATGAATAATGACAAAAGAAACTCATTTGCAACCTTTCATATACGTCAAATGATTGGTCTATGTCTTTTATCTTTAGCAAATTATTTTGTAATAAGAGAATATATCAATTCTTGGGGTGCAGGTCTTATTGATCTAGGTTTATTTGTGTTTTGGATTATTGGATTTATAGGCGCTTTGCAAGGTGAAGAAAAGAAAATTCCATTATTGGGTAATCAATTCCAAGATTGGTTTAAAAATGTTGGGTAATTTCACTTAATTACAATAATTTTGAAATCGCGCCAAAAGCGCGATTTTTATTTTATCCAATGGAGAAATTATCATTACAATATATCGTTAGAGAACCCAAAATCAAATCGAATAATACATCATTACTTATTTTATTGCACGGTTATGGCAGTAATGAAGAAGACTTATTTTCATTTGCCAGCGAATTGCCTGAAGAATTACTCATTATTAGCACAAGGGCGCCACAAGATTTGGGTTTTGGTAGTTTTGCCTGGTATACTATTCACTTTACTAATACTCAAGGAAAATTTTCCGATATCCCGGAAGCCATTAAATCAAGAGAAATTATCGCTACTTTTATTGATGAAATACAAAATAAATATGCTATAGCTCCCAGCAACACCTTTTTATTAGGTTTTAGCCAAGGCACCATTCTGAGTTATTCCATAGCTTTCAATTTTCCTGAAAAAGTTCAAAAAATTATTGCTTTAAGCGGATATCTAAATACCGATTTATTGCCTGACAACATAGAATCTAATGATTATTCAAAGCTTGATTTTTTTATTTCTCATGGCAGTGTCGATCAAGTCATTCCGGTTGAATGGGGAAGAAAAGCACCCCTGTATCTAAAAAACTTAAACGTTAAGAATTCCTATCAGGAATATCCTGTGGGGCATGGAGTAACGCCACAGAACTTTTTTGATTTTAAAAAATGGATTGAAGAAAGAATGTGAAATCACTCTCTTATAATTTTATTTTATAACATATTTTCAATATTATTGTTGTTAAAATAAATTCTTATTGCAATATTATGGAAATATTAGGTATTGATATTGGAGGAAGCGGAATAAAAGGAGCTTTAGTAGATATTAAAACAGGGAAATTAACCTCTGAAAAACATAGAATACCTACGCCAAAACCTGCTACCCCTGAAGAAGTAGCAAATACTATTCAAAATATTGTCACTCATTTTAATTGGAAAGGTCAAGTTGGCTGTGGTTTTCCAACACCTCTTCAACATGGAAAATGTCAATCTGGTGGAAATTTACATCCTTCCTGGAAGGATATTCAAGTAAATGAACTCTTCAACAGTAAAACAGGTAACGATTTTTCAGTTGTAAATGATGCCGATGCAGCCGGACTTGCTGAAATCAATTTTGGAGCTGGAAAAGGAAAAAAAGGTGTTGTAATTATGATTACCTTAGGTACAGGTATAGGATCCGGCGTGTTTTTGAATGGTATACTTTTACCAAATACTGAATTGGGACATGTACTATATAAAAATGGAGAGGTTTTTGAAAAATACGCAGCCGATTCTGCAAGAAAACGTGATGGGTTGAGTCGTAAGGAGTGGGGAAAAAGATTACATGAGTACTTTGAGCATATTAATTTAATTTTATCACCGGATTTATTTATTATTGGAGGCGGAGCAAGTAAAAAATTAGGAAAATATAGTGAACAAATTAAAATTGACACTCCAATTGTTGCTGCTGAATCCGAAAATGAAGCAGGGATTATTGGAGCCGCAATGGCTGCTAAATTTCAAATAAAATAAATCAATTCATATTAAGTTTTATCTATTTCAACACTTTGATTGTTCTTGTAATTAGACCGATTCCAATTAAATTTCATTTCTAATTGCCAATTTATATTCACAAAAAACACATGAAATTTTGTCATTTTAAAAATAATATTCCAAAAATAACAGCACAAGCCATTGGTGGATTAGATGCTCAATTTAAATTAGCACCAAAAATCCGATTAAAGTATTCGGAAGAAATCATAAACTTAAAAAATCCTAAAAAAGCAGCGGTTTTAGTGATCTTTTACCCGAATAAAAATGATGAAACTTGTTTCCTGTTAACGCTAAGATCTCATTACAAAGGAATACATTCAGCACAAATAAGTTTTCCCGGCGGGAAATTTGAAAAATCTGATAATAATCTTAAAAACACCGCAATAAGAGAAGCAAATGAAGAAGTCGGAATTCCAATAGATGATATCGCCATTGTTAAGAAAATGACTGATGTTTATATTCCTCCTAGCAATTTTTTAGTCACTCCTTTTTTAGGGTTTTTATCTTATACACCAACCTTTATAACTAATCAGGAGGTGGCGGAAATTATTAATGTAACCCTTACTGATTTTTTAGATGATAGTGCTGTTTCAAATACCGTATTGAATACTTCTTATGCAGAAAACATGATCGTACCTTGTTTTAAACTAAACAATTACATCGTTTGGGGTGCTACTGCAATGATGTTAAGCGAAATCAAAGACCTATTTGAAAAGATATAATTGTTTTTTTTTACTAAATTTGCATTCAACCAACCTAAGCCAACTAAATGCCTATTTTTAAAAAAAATCCGTTTGGACATATTTTATTTATAAAAAAATGGCTCATTCGAATTTTAGGTGTTGTTTCACATGGCAGGTACCGCCGTTTTAACAAACTTCAAATAGAAGGTTCTGAAATAATAAGGGATTTACAAGATACCAACGTTTTGTTTGTTTCAAACCATCAAACCTATTTTGCAGACGTTGCAGCCATGCTACATGTTTTCAACGCTTCCCTGAAAGGAAGAGTAGATTCTTTAAAAAATATAGGGTATATATGGCATCCAAAATTAAATATATATTATGTGGCTGCTTCAGAAACAATGAAATCTGGAATATTGCCAAAAATATTTGCTTACGCTGGTTCAATCTCTATCGACAGAACATGGAGAAGTGCTGGTAAAGACGTAAACCGTCAGGTAAAAATGTCTGATATCAGCAACATAAAAAAAGCATTAGACGATGGTTGGGTCATTACTTTTCCTCAAGGAACAACCAAACCTTTTAAACCTATAAGAAGAGGTACCGCACATATTATAAAAACTTATAAACCAATTGTAATTCCTATTGTCATTGATGGTTTTAGAAGATCTTTTGATAAGAAGGGTTTGCTGATAAAAAAAAGAAATGTGTTGCAATCGATGGTAATTAAAAAACCAATGGAAATTGACTACGAAAATGACACCATTGAAGAAATTGTAAAAAAAGTAGAATTTGAAATCGAACAGGATCCTTCATTTTTAAAGGTTATTACCGTAAAGGAATACAAACGGATGGAAGAAGAACTGGACAAACAAAGGAGCTTCTGGGATATGTATTAATAGTTGCGAATTGTGGGTCAATTAAACAAATAATAACGATAAATAAAAATAAAATTCAGATCACTCAAATTAATTGAAAAATCAATCATTATTTCATTTTTATTTATTCTTTTTCATAAATCTTCATTTCCCTATCATAAAATTCACTTGCCTGTGTTATTAGAGAAGCCACCTCACTCTCTAATTCCTCTTGATCTGTACCCTGAAATTCTTCCAGCCACTCAATTTCGTCATCAACTAAATTGATGATAAAACGAGGAAATTCGGTATGAATAACAAAAATAGTATCCTTAAAATCCGTATTATCTCCCAACAAAAACTTAGGTATCTTCATTTTTTTTATTTATTAATTTATTCGTCAAATAATTGAACCTAAAAAACAGCATGAGTGCTGAACAGGTCAAAGCTGTTAGCAGTCCGATCCAAATACCAAAGGTACCCAAATCTGTGAATCGTACCAAATAATAACAAACTGGAAAACCTATTACCCAATATGCAATAAAGGTTAAAAATGAAGGGATCTTTACATCCTGTAACCCTCTTAACCCTCCTAAAACAACAGCCTGTAATCCATCGGAAAATTGAAATAATCCTGCAATTACCAATAAGCCAGACGCTATTTTTATTACTTCCAGATTATCTGTAAACATCCATGGTAAAACATCTTTAAAAACTATAAATCCAACCGAAAATGAAGACATCACTAATAATACCAAAAGGAAATTAGAAAAAGCTATTCGTCTCAATTCAAAATAATTTTTAAGCCCTTTTTGATTTCCAACTCTAATTGTTGCAGCAACACCAATACCAACAGCTATCATAAATGTTGTAGACGCTAATTTCAATGCAATTTGGTTAGCTGCTTGAGGAAACGCTCCAAGTGTACCTGCTAACAAAACAGAAGCCGTAAATAACCCTACTTCAAAAAGCATCTGCAAAGCGGTTGGGAAACCAAGATTTATAATTTTTTTAAATATTCCTTTCTTTAACTCATCAACTTTTAATAGTCGTATATAATTTGAAAATTTTTCTTTTTTTACCAACACCATAATAATGAAAATTAACATTACAACTCTGGAGATCAAGGTTCCTATTGCTGCACCAACCAATTCAAGTCGAGGAAATATCCATATACCATAAATCAGCGCAAAATTCAATATGACATTTACAACATTCGTTATTATAGTTGCATACATCGCATACCTAGTTTGAGACAGGCCGTCTGTAAACTGTTTAAATCCCTGAAAGATCATCAAAGGAATCATTGACATTGCTACAATTTCATAATATGGAATTGCCAATACAACCACTTCATCCGGTTGATCCAAATAATGTAGTACCGGTTTGATCAATAACAACATCACATACATTGCTATTCCTAAAATGGTCATTAATATGATACCGTGTTGAAAAATACTTCTTCCTTTTTCCTTATCGTCTTCACCGTCAGATTCTGCAATTAACGGAGTGATTGCAAATGAAAAACCAATACCAATTGAAAGAGCAATAAAGACCAAACTGTTTCCAAGCGAGGTAGCAGCCAACTCCACCGGTCCTAACCTGCCGACCATAATGTCATCGATAAGACCTACCAACAAATGTCCTACTGACCCCATCATGATTGGTGTAGCTAATTTTATGTTATTTTTAAACTCAGATGTATAGTTTTTAAGGTTCAATTTAAGCTATTTTTTGGCTGCGAAGATACAAGATTTTAATTTCTTAAAAACTACAATTTTCTTATCATAAAAAAAATCTATGCGTTGATAAAATTTAAAAATTGAGTTCATTTAAATTAACTCCATAAATATGTACATTTGTATATCAATTATTAATAATTATAAAAAATTATAAAAATGGCAGTTTTAGTAGGAAAAAAAGCACCAAAATTTAATGCTCAAGCAGTAGTTAACGGGGTAGAATTTGTTGAAAATTATTCTTTGGAACAATTTGAGGGAAAAAAATATGTTGTATTATTCTTTTACCCAAAAGATTTTACTTTTGTTTGCCCAACTGAATTATTTGCTTTTCAAGCAAAATTAGGTGAATTTGAAAAAAGAAATGTTCAAATAGTAGCGGTATCTACTGACACAGAACAATCCCACTGGGGATGGTTACAAATGCCTAAAAATCAAGGAGGTATCCAAGGAGTAATGTACCCATTAGTTGCTGATACGAATAAAACTATTTCTAAAAATTACGATGTGTTGGCGGGTGACTATTATTATGACGACAATGACGAGTTACAAGCTGATGGAGAGTTAATTGCTTACCGTGGATTATTCTTAATTGATAAAGCCGGTATTGTGCGTCATCAATTGGTAAACGACTTACCTCTTGGAAGAAATGTTGATGAAGCTTTAAGAATGGTTGATGCCTTGCAATTTACTGAAGAAAACGGTGAAGCCTGTCCGGCAAACTGGAATGCTGAAAAAGAAGGGTTAAAAGCTACACATGAAGGAATTGCAGATTATTTATCAAAAAACTAATTTTACACAACTTAAATTCATAAAAACTCTCGCATAAATTCGGGAGTTTTTAGTTTTTAAACTAACTTTGTAACATCTATTAAAAATTATCATTATGGCAAAAATAACATTAAAAGGAAACCCGGTAAAAACTATCGGCAATTTACCAAAAGTTGGAGGAAAAGCACCAAAATTCAATCTTATTAAAGCTGATTTATCCAAAGCAAAGCTAAAAGAATTTAAAGGATTCAAATTAATATTAAACATTTTTCCAAGTTTAGACACAGGAACTTGTGCAGCATCTGTTAGAAGATTTAATAAAGAAGCAAGTGAACTTGAAAATACAAAAATACTGTGTATTTCACGCGATTTACCTTTTGCCCAAGCACGTTTTTGTGGTGCTGAAGGATTGGATAATGTAATTACACTTTCGGATTTTGCAAAAGGAAAATTTGGAAAATCTTATGGCCTTACAATTAAAAACGGCCCACTAGCTAACTTACTTTCAAGAGCTATTGTTGTTGTTAATGAAGAAGGAATTGTAACCTATACCGAACAAGTTCCTGAAATTGTTGACGAACCTAATTATGAAAAAGCTTTAAAAGCACTTTAAAGGATGCGAACATCCAGTAATTTTATTCTTGACCGGTTAAAAGCTGTAAAATTCGCAGTGAAAGGTTTTTGGATCTTAATTACAACCGAAAAAAGTATAATTACTGAAGTCATTATTGGAATAATAATGGCCGTAATAGGATTTTTAATGAATATTTCTGCCACCGAATGGCTCTTCCAAATTCTTGCAATTGGAATTGTTTTGGTTGCAGAATCATTAAATACAGCTATTGAAAAAATTGCTGATTTTATTCATCCTGATTATCATAAAAAAATAGGACATATCAAAGATATTTCTGCCGGCGCCGCATTTTTTGCTGCAATATTTGCCGTAATTATTGGTTTAATTATTTATATACCTAAATTTATGTAGTAATTTAACCACAATCACATTAATTTTATATTTTTGTTGAGATAACTAAGTAAATGGCAAAAAAGAAAAAAACTTTATCTAAATCCAAATCAAAACCTCGTTCTGGAAAAATAAAATTATTTTTTGGAAGTAGGCGGACACAAACTATCTTTGGTTCATTTATATTGTTATCTGCTATATTCTTATTTATTTCTTTTTTATCCTACCTTTTTAATTGGCAGGAAGATCAAAGTCAACTTTTCGACTTTACCGACAAACAAATCACTGTAAAAAATTTATTAGGAAAAACAGGCGCAAGTATCAGCCACTTTTTTATATATGAAGGATTTGGAGTTATTACAATCTACATGACCATACTTCTATTCTTTTCCGGCCTGTTAATATTTTTAAAAGGAAGCTTGAAAAGAATTAGAAAACCATGGGGTTGGGGAATTTTAGGTATCATTTGGTTTTCTGTTTTCTTTGGGTTTTTCGCATCTAAATACCCAAATTTAGCTGGAGTTATTGGATTTGAACTAAATATATATTTGCAACAATTTTTAGGAAAAATTGGATTATTTTTAGTCCTCTTATTTTTAATGATTTCTTATTTGGTCATAAGATTTAAACTCACCCCTGAAGTTATAAAAAAAGCTTTCTCAGGTAAAAAAAGCAAAGAAAATGTAGATAATATTGAAGAAATAACTGATACAATAAATGGTGATAATCCTGAATTAACTAAAGAAAAATCAAAATCGGCTTTTGAATTATCCATTGAGAATTTAAAACCGACCATAAAAAACCATTTAAATACTGGCGATTCAGAAGATAATGGAGGTAGTGAGTTAGAAATTAAACTTGTTAATGAAAATAAATCAAGTGATGTTGAAATTGCGGTGGAAGAAATTGTTGAAGAAAACCATGTTGTTGAAAATTTATCTGATAAACTTGTTAAAGATTTTGGAGAATTTGATCCTACTTTGGAATTGGGTAGTTATAAATTTCCAACGCTTAATTTATTAAGAGATTATAACGAATCTATTTCGGTTGATCAAGAAGAACTTGAAGCCAACAAAAACCGAATTGTAGAGACCTTGAGTAACTACAATATTGGCATTGATCGTATAAAAGCAACTGTCGGGCCTACGGTAACTCTATATGAAATTGTTCCTGAAGCTGGCATTCGCATATCAAAAATAAAAAACTTAGAAGATGATATCGCTTTATCGCTTTCGGCAATGGGTATTAGAATTATTGCTCCGATTCCTGGTAGAGGAACAATAGGTATTGAAGTGCCCAATAAAAAACCTACAATGGTTTCAATGAAATCCGTTATTTCTTCGACGAAATTTCAAAATTCAGAAATGGAATTACCTATTGCACTGGGTAAAACTATTTCAAACGAAACATTCGTAATTGATTTAGCTAAAATGCCTCATTTGTTAATGGCTGGTGCAACAGGTCAGGGGAAATCAGTTGGTTTAAATGCAGTTTTAACCTCTCTATTGTATAAAAAACATCCTGCTGAGGTGAAATTTGTTTTAGTTGATCCAAAAAAGGTAGAACTCACATTGTTCAATAAAATCGAAAGACACTATTTGGCAAAACTACCTGATTCAAGTGAAGCCATTATAACAGATACAACCAAGGTTATTAATACGTTAAATTCGTTGTGCATTGAAATGGATACTCGTTACGATCTATTAAAACTAGCAATGGTTCGTAATATTAAAGAATACAATGCGAAATTTAAAGTACGTAAGTTAAATCCTGACAATGGGCACAGATATTTACCCTATATTGTATTAATAATTGATGAATTTGCTGATTTAATTATGACGACAGGTAAGGAAGTTGAAACTCCAATAGCGCGTTTAGCTCAGTTGGCTCGTGCAATTGGTATTCACTTAATTGTAGCAACTCAGCGTCCATCTGTTAATGTAATTACGGGAATTATAAAAGCAAATTTCCCTTCAAGAGCGGCATTTAGAGTGACCTCTAAAATTGATTCAAGGACTATTCTAGATACTCAGGGTGCTGACCAATTAATAGGTAAAGGAGATATGTTATATTCAGGTGGCGGAAAGGATATAATCAGGTTACAATGTGCCTTTGTGGATGCTCCTGAAATTGAGAAAATTACAGATTTTATTGGTTCGCAAAGAGCTTACGCTGATGCCTATATGTTACCTGAATATAGGGGTGAAGAAATTGGCACAAGTCTTGATATTAATATTAACGAAAGAGACGTGCTTTTTAGAGATGCAGCTTTAGTGATTATACATGCACAACAAGGATCAGCGTCATTATTACAACGTAAATTAAAATTAGGATATAATCGAGCCGGGAGAATTATTGATCAATTACAGGATGCGGGAATTGTTGGCCCTTTTGAGGGTAGTAAAGCAAGACAAGTTTTAATTCCTGATGAAATGACATTGAATCAATTATTAGATAATGAACCAAAATAGTTAAAAGAACATGGTGATAGTATGAAAAAAATAGCATTATTAATCACAATTATATGTTTAAATGTTTCGACGTATAGCCAAAATGAATACGATGCAAAATCATTGTTAGATGATGTTGCTGAAAAGGTTGAAAAATATGAAAATATTTATATCGAATTTAATCACAAATTTGATAACTCTGATGCAGACGTGCATCAAGAAACAAAAGGCAATGTGACTTTGAAAGAAAATTTGTATCACCTTAATTATATGGGAACAGAGCAAATATTTGATGGAACCAAAATATACTTAATTATTCATGAAGATGAAGAGGTAATTATTCAAAATCCTTCAACAAATGATGAAGAAACCCTGACCCCTTCTAAAATGTTTTCATTTTATAAAAATGGATATACCTATGAAATGGGTGATTTAAAAAACATTAAAGGTGTGAAAATTCAATATGTAAAACTGACTCCAATCGATAGCAATTCTGATATTGTAAGTGTACTCGTGGGTATCGATATTAAAACAAAACACATTTATAATATATTAGAAACGGGTAAGAACAACACTGTTACCACACTTGAAGTAAGAACTTTTAAAACAAATCAGCCTATTTCGGAAAAGCTTTTTATCTTTGACAAAGCAAAATACAGGGATCAAAAAAAATATACGATTTCTGAACCAAAATAATAGCGTTGAAAATTATTGATAAATATATTATAAAAAGCTTTTTACAACCTTTTTTAGCTACATTCTTTGTAGTGCTGTTTGTACTGGTCATGCAATCCTTATGGCTGGCATTTGATGAAATTGCAGGCAAAGGAATCGATATCTTTTTTATTTTAAAATTTTTAGGCTATTTAGCCTTAATGCTTACTCCAACTGCATTACCAATTGGCATCTTATTGTCATCAATAATGGCATTGGGTAATCTGTCTGAAAATTATGAATTTGCCGCTATTAAATCTGCAGGCGTTTCATTAAAAAGAGTAATCAGACCCCTTATAATTCTCACTTTATTTTTAAGCTGCCTTAATTTCATTTTCTTAAATAATATTTATCCTTGGGCAACATTAAAGCAAAAGAACTTATATTTAAATATGAAAAAGAAAAAACCGGCATTAGCGCTGGTTCCCGGTGTATTTAATTCTGATATTCCTGGATTTACCATTAAATTTGATGAAAAATATGGAGAAGAGGAGAACTTGTTAAAAAATGTTCAAATCTCAGATTTAAGTGCCGGTAAAGGAAATATTAAAAAGATTATTGCAGAGAAAGGAGTTATTTCTACTGAAGAAGGTAGCAAATATATGAAACTCACACTTGAAAATGGCAACTATTATGAAGAACATATCAAAAATGTAATGCATAAAATAGATAAAGCTAAAATGCCAGCCTCAAAAGCAACTTTTAAAACATATACAATAAATATTGATATTTCTTCTTTTAATGATGAAGATAAATTAGAGAATGAGGATATAAAATCTCATCATGGAATGTTAAGTATCAATCAATTAGATTCTATATCAAAAGAAAAAAAAATAACATATGATGAATTAATTGAAAGCAATGCCAAAAATTTTTACAATGCTGTTTATGCTAAAAAAATGTATAAATATCCCGATTCTCTAATCGATAAAAATCTAGATTATATTATTTTGAATAATTTTAATCTAAATAATAGAAATATTGTGATAAGTGGAGCTGAACAAATTTTGCAACGTTCCATAGATCGAAATCGAAATCAAAAAAAGAGATTTAAAGATCATAGAAAGCTATTAAATCTGTACGATTTTGAATTCAGTTACAGAATATCATTTTCGTTAGCTTGTTTGGTTTTATTTTTTATTGGAGCTCCACTTGGCTCAATCATAAGAAAAGGCGGGTTTGGATTGCCAATGATTATGGCAATTGTAATTTTTGTTTTTTACTTTTTCATATCACAGTTCGGCAAAAATTTGGCAGAAGAGAGTGCTATTTCTGCACTGTTAGGAAGCTGGCTTTCTACAATTTTATTGTTACCTTTTGGAATCTTTTTAACAAAAAGGGCAACCACAGGAATGGGTATTTTTAATATAGATACAGTTTTTGAGAATATTTTTAATTTTTTCAAAAAATTTAAAAAACTTTGAATTAAATAATGAAAAATCCTACAAATAAGATAAAATTAAATACAATTAATGAAGCCATTAAAGATATAAAAAATGGTAAAATAGTTATTGTAGTTGATGACGAAAATAGAGAAAATGAAGGGGATTTTGTCGGTGCAGCCGATAAGGTGTCACCTGAAATGATAAATTTTATGGCTACCAAGGGCAGAGGTCTTATTTGTACTCCTATTACTGAAAGCAGATGCAAAGAATTGAACCTGGACTTGATGGTGGGCGTAAATACTGATCCAATGGGAACTGCTTTTACTGTATCAATAGATTACAATGGAAAAGGGGTTACAACTGGAATTTCAGCAAAGGATAGAGCTACTACCGTTAAATCTTTGACAGATAAGAATACCAAACCGCATGATTTAAGTCGGCCTGGACATGTTTTCCCTTTAAAGGCACGTGAGGGTGGTGTTTTAAGAAGAACAGGACATACAGAAGCTGCAATTGATTTAGCACGGCTTGCTGGATTAACTCCTGCAGGAGTTATTGTTGAGATTATGAATGAAGACGGAACCATGGCACGTCTTCCCCACCTTATTGAAATCGCAAAAGAATTCGATTTAAAAGTTATTTCTATTGAAAATTTAGTTGAATACCGAATGCAACACGATTCACTTATTGAACTTTCTGAAGATTTCATGATAAATACCCGTTTTGGTGAATATAGGTTGCGGGCATACAAACAAACAACGAACAATCAAGTTCATTTGGCCTTGACAAAAGGAACTTGGAATATTCATGATGAAGTGCTTATTAAGGTCAACTCTACCTTGGTTAATAATGATATTTTAGGGACCTTGACAAAAAATGTTGATGATAAATTGAAAGGTGTTTTTGATGCAATAAATAAAGAGGGAAAAGGTGCAGTTGTCTTTATAAATCAAGAAAATCAATCCTTTAATTTGTTACATAGGTTAAATATTCTAAAAGAAAGTCAATCTATCAACAAACCATATATTCCAACAATTAAAATGGATGATAAAGATTATGGGATCGGCGCTCAGATTTTACACGATATTGAAGCTACAAAATTGAAAGTTTTATCCAATGCAACTTCCTTTAGAAAACGTGTTGGAATGACCGGTTACGGAATTGAAATTATTGAATACATAAATTATTAGATTCAATTATATAATTATTGCGATGAAAAAAATTATGACCATATGGCTTTGTTGTATTGCTATTATAGGTTGCAATAATCAAAATACTCAAAATCCGAAAAAGGTTATTACTACAAAAATTGATGGATTTATACTCTCAGGAACTATAGAATCTCATTTATACGATAAAGTTTATTTGAATAAAATTGTTGAGAATCATATTTATCCTATTGATTCAACAGCTATTGAAAACGATCAATTTTCTTTCAGAGGAGTTGTTGAGTATCCTGAACGCTTTGCTTTAACATTTGAAAATTATTCAACTAAAGTTGTATTAATAATTGAGAATTCCAATTTTCAAATTTCGCTAATCTCAAACCAAATTAATGAACCCATAATAACTGGATCCGCTCTAAATAATAAGTTAAATGAATATCAATTGAGCTCAAAAAATATTTTTAAAAAAATCGATTTATTATTTGCGAAATTTCAAAAAGCACGCCTTGAAAATGACGCTAATAAATTAATTGAAATTGGCAATGAAATGAAAAATATTGAATTTGAATTCGTAAACTATAGTTACAAATTCATTAAGGATAACAGGAATTCTTATGTTGCTGCAATGATATTGCACGATCAATTAAAAAATGCCAAGGCTGATACCCTAAGAATTGTAAAAACGTATCATTTGCTGTCTGAAGAAGTGAAAAAATCGCCTGATGCTCAAATTATTGCTACGGCTCTAAAATTACATTAAAAAACCTAAGTCTGATTCTGGTGGCAATTCAACCGCTGGCTTATTTTTTTGAAACAACCTCGCATTTAAGTCACCTTTTAAAATTATTTTAGTTCCTTTTACCTCCAACCAACTTCCTTCTCTAAGACCTAACACGGATGTTTTGTTTAGAGAATGATATTCATTGATACGTGTTTCACGTGTTTCACCCATATGAGTAGAATTTAAATCCGGATCCAAATAATGAGGATTCAAATTAAAATTTATAAAACCAAATGTTTCAAAACTTGGCGGGTAAACAATAGGCATATCATTTGTGTTTTGCATAGATAATCCTGTGATATTACTTCCCGCACTCGTACCAAAATAAGGTATGCCATTTTCAACGACATTTTTAATTGCAGTAATTAATTTATGCTCATATAATTTTTTTACCAATAAAAAAGTATTTCCACCACCTGTAAAAATTCCTTTTGCGCTATTTACGGCATCAATGGGATTAGAAAATTCATGAATACCAATAACCCTGATGTTTATTTTATCAAATCCATTTTTAGCAATTTCCGTATATGCCTCATGAGTCATGCCACTTGGTCTGGCATAAGGTATAAACAAGATTTCATTTATTCCTTTGAAAAAAATGGCTAATTCAGGTAAAATATATTCCAAATATCCTTTTCCGTGAACCGTTGAAGTACTGGCTATCAGTAATTTTTTCATTAAAATAAGTTTTATCAAATGTAGTAATTTACAATCTTTAACAAAAGTTTACAATTGCATTAATAGAATTTTAGGATTTGGTTAACTTACTTTGTAACAATGAAAATAAAATTGACCGGTTTATTTATTCTCATTTTTCTTGCTATGAAGTGCTTTTCACAAGAAAATCCCGTTATTCTATATGGAAATATCATCAGTTTTAATAAATCGGTAAGCGATGTTCATGTATTCAATTTAAATAATAAACATGGTTCAATTAGCAATAATTTTGGAAATTTTGAAATAACAGCTTCATTAAATGACACCTTATTTTTTTCATCAATTCAATTCAAAAGAAAAATAATAATAATTACTGAAAATCATATTAAATCAAATAAAATACTAATCCAGTTGATTCCGTTGGTAAATATTTTAGATGAAGTTTTCTTGAAAGGTTTAACCGGGAGTTTAGAAATTGATGGTAGAAATATTCCTAAAGACACCCTTCCAAAACATAATTTTGCTATAATTCCCGGCGAAGTCAGTAAACTTCGGCCCGATTACGAAAAAGATCTATCAAAACCTCCAAACTCTGAGGCATTTACCAATCCTATTCAGATGTATGGCATTGGCGGAAGTGTAGCCATTCCCGATAAACGATATGAGGAGCAACGGAAATTTAAGCACATCCTTTCCAGAAAGAAGCAATTTCCTATTAAAATTATAAATGAATTAGGTGTAGACTTTTTTACAACTAACTTAAAAATTCAAGAAGGTAAAATAAATCATTTTATTAGTTACTGTGAGTATCGAAATATCATTGATACGTACTACAATAATAACCTCATGGAAGTAATTCAAATTTTTCAAGAAGAAAGCATTGTTTATAATGCTATTAAAAATTAACAACACTTATAAAAGACTTTTTATGGCTATTTGGAATGCTTTTTGTTTATTAGCAAATTAAATTTAAACAGATGAAATTTAAAAAGTACTTTATATTATTATTTTTAATTCCGTTGAGTGCTTTTACAATACATAAGTACTATATCAGTTTATGCGAAATTGAATATGTTGAAGAACAGCAATCTCTTCAAATCGCATTGGGAATGTTTATTGATGATTTGGAATTTACGCTGAATAGAAATCATGATAAAATATTATATTTAGCTACACCTGACGAAGCTCCTAATATCGATGAATATTATAAGGAATATTTGAATAAACATTTTAAGATTTTAGTTAATCACAGCGATGAATCCTACGAATATATTGGAAAAGAATATGATAATGACGTTGTTCGATTTTACTTGGAAGTAACTAATGTTGAACAACTTAATTCATTAGAAATTATCAATACTGCCCTGTTTAGGGATTTTGAGGATCAGCAAAACATTGTTAAAATAAAAATGAAAAAATTCCACAAAACCTTTTATTTAAACAGAAAGAATGATAAAGGTTTGTTAAATTTCTAACAAACAACTATTTTCTTGTTTAAAATAATTATTTTCGAGCATTTAAATAAATCTACCCTTCACGAATGAAAAAATTAATTTTAGTATTCCTATCTGTATTATTGACTTTTTTTTCACTTTTTGCTCAGGAAGTTGAACAAAAACCGGAACGCCAAAAGGGGCATTATAACAATAATAAATTCAGGCAACTTAATCAGGAATTGCCAACCCCGAATAAGCAGCATACGGCTTCAGGAGCACCCGGTTATGAATATACTCATCAACAAGTTGATTATAAAATGAACATCATTTTGGACGATGAAAATCAAAAACTATTTGGGGAAGAAACAATTATATATCACAATAATTCTAAAGATGAATTAGATTATTTATGGCTTCAATTGGATCAAAATATTAATTCGCCAGATTCCAAAACCGCTGATATAAATGGACGTGGTCCTTCTTCCTTATACAGACCTGCTACTTTTGCGAGGAAATTTATAGAAAAACCTTTTCAAGGTGGTTTTAATATTGATTTTGTCAAAGACGTGAATGACAAAACTATTGATTACATGATAAATCAAACCATGATGCGCATAGATTTACCTGTCCCGTTAGCTGCAGGTGAAAAGTTTATTTTTAGTATAAAATGGTGGTATAATATCCATGATTATATGACAGTTACTAGGGAACGTGATCGTTCTGGATATGAATCATTCCCAGATGGCAATAACTTATATGTAATTGCTCAATTTTTTCCGCGCCTTGCAGTCTATAATAATGTTGAAGGTTGGCAAAATATGCAGTTTTGGGGAAGTAGTGAATTTGCATTAGAATTTGGAAATTATGAAGTGTCGATAACCACACCTAAAGATCACATATTAAATGGTACCGGAGTAATTCAAAACCCACAAGACGTTTTCACCAAAAAGCAATACAAAAGATATCAAGAAGCTAAAAATTCTTTTGACAAGCCTGTATTTATTGTAACTCCTGAAGAAGCTCTTGAGGCTGAACAAGGAAGGTCTAAAGAAACGAAAACCTGGAAATTGTACGCAGAAAATGTGCGTGATTTTGGATTTGCTACTTCCCGTAAATTTATTTGGGATGCTATGGCTGTTGATTTTAAAGGAAGAACCGTTATGGCTTACTCATTATATCCTAAGGAAGGAAATCCACTTTGGGAAGAACATTCTACAAAAGTAGTGGCAAATACAATCAAAGTATATTCTGAACATACATTTAATTATCCTTATCCACATGCAACTTCTATAAGTGCAAAACATCAAGGTATGGAATATCCAATGATTTGCTGGAATTATGGCAGACCCAATGTGAATGGTAAATATTCTAACAGGACAAAAAAAGGAATGATCGGCGTAATTACGCATGAGGTTGGACATAACTTTTTTCCTATGATTGTGAACTCAGATGAACGCCAATGGACATGGATGGATGAAGGAATTAATTCGTTCGTTGAGATTTTAGCGGAATACAAATACGATTCTGAATTGTTTCCTATGGGTGGTCAACCAAAGGATATTACACGTTATATGAAAGGCGATCAAAGCAGATTGGCCCCAATTATGTCGAATGGTGACAATGTTTTTGATTTTGGTTCAAATGCCTATTCAAAACCTGCAGCTGGGTTATTTATATTACGGCAAACCATAATGGGACCTGAATTATTTGATTACGCCTTTAAAACCTATGCAAAAAGATGGAAGTTCAAACACCCTACACCGGCTGATTTCTTTAGAACCATGGAAGATGCTTCAGCAATGGATCTAGACTGGTTTTGGAGAGGTTGGTTCTATACTACTGGGAATAATGATATTGGAATTAAAGAGGTTAAAAAATATTATGTAACTGATAAACCAACTGCTAGGGCTAAAAACATATTAAAACGATATGGAGTTTCCATTGATCAATATCCTCCATCATTATATTTGGTTTCAGAAGACAGTGAAGAGTTTACCGAGGATCTAAAAAATAAGAGTGCTGAAGATTACAGTATATTAACTGACTATTTGGAAAACAATTATTCTGAAGAAGAAAGATCTACCTTAAAGACACCTAATTATTTTTACGAATTGATATTTGAGAAACCAGGAGATCTGGTAATGCCCATTATCGTTGAATTTGAATATGAGGACGGAACTAAAGAACGCAAACAGTATCCTGCCCAAATTTGGAGAAAAAATGATAATGAAGTGACTAAGGTTTTTTTTTTTTTTAAAGCAATTACTAAAATTACAATTGATCCGGATCAGGAAACAGCAGATGTTGACCTAAGTAATAATAGCTGGCCAAAAAATAAAGAGACAAAATTTGAGCAATTCAAAAAAAATCTGATCAAAAGTTAATATATTAAGCCACTCGATGAGTGGCTTTTCTATTTTAAACAATATTGTATATATTAAAAAAAAACGTATTAAAACCATCATGAAAAAACTGTTACTATTTCCATTATTATTTTTTTCTATCTCATTGATTGCTCAAAAAACTGAAAAAAAAAGTGGGCATTACAATATAAATAAATTCAGACAATTATACCAGGAATTACCTACACCTAACAGTCAGCACACTGCCTCAGGAGCTCCGGGTTATGAATATACACAACAACAGGTTGACTATAAAATGGATATTATTTTAGACGATGATAAGCAACGCATCTACGGCGAAGAAATTATTACTTATCACAACAATTCTAAAGATGTATTGGAATATTTATGGATTCAGTTAGATCAAAATATGAGGGCTAAAAACTCAAAAACACCCGATATTAAAGTTGGCCCTAGCACATCATATTCACCATCACAATTTGCGATTGAATTAGTTCAAAATAATTTTGACGGAGGGTTTAAAATAGATTTTGTAAAAAATATGGATGGCAGCAATATTTCCTATCACATTAACCAAACTATGATGCGCCTTAATTTAGAAAAACCTTTGAATTCAGGTGATACCTACTCGTTTAAGATAAAATGGTGGTATAATATCAATAATTATTTGGGGCAAAGTGTTAAAAGGTCAGGTTATGAACCATTCCCGGATGGAAATATAAATTATATAATTGCACAATTTTTTCCAAGATTAGCAGTGTATGACAATGTTGATGGATGGCAAAATATGCAATT
>PVMS01130127.1_pt1 | contig 23908 bp, 22 predicted proteins | sample 1853461 | NCBI WGS metagenome assembly PVMS01 (sample SAMN08582032, study PRJNA380276) | Marine sediment metagenome, whole genome shotgun sequencing project. | isolation source: ocean sediment barecode stripped | collected 2017 | reverse complement strand
GTCGTGGCGAAGAAGCGGACGAAGTCGGCTTCGGTGAGGATGCCTTCGAGGCTTCCGTCGTCGACCACCGGGAGGCTTCCGATCTTGGCGTCGAGCATCCGCTGGGCGGCCTCGGCCAGGGAGGCCTTCGGGGCGACGGTGACCGGGTCGTTGGTCATGACGTCCTTCACCAGGAGGTTCGCGAGCAGGGCATTCTGGGCGTGCTCGCCGTAGCCGAGTACACGGGCAAGCGCGCTGCGAAAGAGGTCGCGCTGGCTCAGGATGCCCACCAGCTGATCGTTGTCGTCGAGGGCGGGCAGGTGGCGGATGCGCTCCATGCGCAGCACGTCGTCCGCAAGGGTCAGCGAATCGTTGCGCCCGAGCGTGCGGACATCGGTGCTCATCAGGTCGGCGACGATCCGGGGCCTGGCCATGCGGCGCCTCTCCTCGTGCGGGGCTCACGCTGAGACGTAGCAAGCCAGTCGCAGCGGTCCACCCCGCGGCTCGAGCTTCAGTCCTTCGCAGGAGTGCTCGGGTCGTTCCCGCCGCCGTCGCTGCCACCGCCTCGGCCGCCGCCACCACCGTCGCCGCCGCCACCACCGTCGCCGCCTCTGCCGCCGCGCCGGCCTCGCCTCCGCCGCGAGCGGCGGGAGCGCCCACCTCCGGGCCTGCCTCGCCGGCCGCCGCGGTTCTCACCGTCGCTCGCGTCGAAGGGGGTCTTGCTGGCGTCGCCGGCCGGGTTCGGGCTCGTGCCCCGATCCTCACCCCGCGCCTCGGCGGGTCGTCGGCGTCCCGAGCCTCGCCTGCGCCCGCCGCCTTCGCTCCCTGCGCTTCGGCCGCGTCCGCCGCCTTCGCTCCCTGCGCTTCGGCCGCGTCCGCCGCCTTCGCCTGCTGCGCTGCGGTTGCGTCCGCCGCCCTCGCTCGCCGCGTTGCGGCCGCGTCCGCCCCTGCCGCTGCCCCGACCCCGGGCGTTGCCGCGTCCGCCGCGGCGCCCGCGCCACTTGTGCTTGGGCTGCGAGGGCAGGGTGAGCGGGGCGAAGAAGCCAGTCGGGCGCTTGGGCCTGCCGCGGCAGACGTCGCAGAGGCCGCAGGCCTCGTCGGTCTCTTCGCCGAAGTAGCCGCGCAGGAAGACCGCCCGGCACTCGTTGGTGTGGGCGGCATACTCCTCGATCGAGTCGAGGCGCCGAGCGTCCTGGCGACGGACCAGCTCGAAGTCGCCGGCCAGGCTGCGGGCGTCCTCTTCGATGTCGCGGTCGGGATTCACCACCCGGACCTCGGAATGGTCGGCTTCGACGAATCCGGCCTCTTCGATCTTGCTGAGCAGGGCCTGGGTGATGCGCGGGCCGAGCTCGGCGGAGAGCGCCAGCGCCTCCAGCGAGGGGCTACGGCTCTCGTCGGACCAGGCGGCCAGCGCCGAGCCCAGCTTGAAGAGCTGGTCCGGGCGGATGCGGCTGCGGTTGAGCAGTGCCTGGTGGATCTGCCGGTCCGACGGGTCGTAGAGCAGGATGCAGTTGGACTTCTTGCCGTCGCGGCCCCCGCGGCCCGCCTCCTGCACGTACTGCTCGAGCGAGGCGGGCGACTGGTAGTGCACGACGTAGCGGATGTCCGGCTTGTCGATGCCGAGGCCGAAGGCGTTGGTGGCGATCATCACCGTGCGGTGGCCGCGGCGCATGTAACGGCGCTGCTCCTGATCGCGCTCGGCCGCGGTCATGCCGCCGTGATAGCGATGGCACGGAATGCGGAAGCGCTTGAGCAGCCCCCAGATCATGTCCACTTCGCGGCGGGTGGAGCAGTAGACGATTCCGGGCCGCCGCAGCCGCTTGATCAGGCGGATCAGCACCCGCGCCCGCATGTCGCCCTCGGCCGGGAGCACCTCGAACGCGAGGTTCGAGCGGTGCGGCGAGAATGCGATGACCTCGGGATCGTCCAGGCGCAGCGACTGCGTGATCGCCTCGCGCACGTGCTCGGTCGCGGTGGCGGTGAGCGCCAACACGGTCGGGTTGCCCAGGGCCTGGATCTGTTTGCCGATGCGGCGGTAGGCCGGGCGGAAATCGAAGCCCCACTCGGAGATGCAGTGCGCCTCGTCGATGGCGACCAGGCTCACGCCCGACTTCGCCAGCAGCTGCGAGGTCTCCTCCTTGGCCAGGGTCTCCGGCGTGGTCATGATCAGGAGCGAGCCACCCGCCTCGATCCGAGCCATGGCCTCCTTGCGCGCGCGCCCGCGCACGCTGCCGTCGAGGCGCACACAGGGGACCTCCGCAGCCAACATCTTCTGGTGTTGATCCTCGAGGAGCGCCAGCAGCGGCGAGATCATCACCACCGGCTTCGGCAGCAGGAGGGAAGGGATCTGGTAGCAGGCCGACTTGCCGAAGCCCGTGGGCACGATCATCAGCGTGTCGCGGCCGGAGAGGACGTGATCGATCACCTCCTCCTGCTCGGGTCGGAGCTGCTCGATGCCGAGCCAGGCCGCCGCGTCTCTGGGCGTGTGGGGCTTGCCGCGTGGCTTCTTCGGCGACGGCTCGGGCTCCGCCTCGGCGACGAGCGCCTCCTCGTCGTCCTCGTCCTCCTCGATCCCGGCCATGGCCTCGACCAGCTCTTCGGACGGCTCGGCCAGGTCGGCGGGGAGGGCGAGAGGCGCCGGGAGATCGTCCGGCAGGTCCGGCAGGTCGTCGAAGACCTCGCCGGTGGGCAGGATTTCGGGTTCCAGCAGGCTGGGCGTCCCGTGCGACTCTCCCGGCGGCGTGGGCGTCGCCTCGAGGGCGGTCGCCGCGGCCCCCTTCTTGCGCGGCGCGGCCTTGCGCGCGGCGGTCTTCTTCTTCGTCGCGGTCGCCGCCTTCTTGCTGGCGGGGACCGTGCGGGCGGAAGCGGGCGTCGCCTTCCGGGCACCCGCGGTCTTCGAGGCCTTCGCCTTGCTGCTCGCCGTGGCCTTCGTAGCCTTGGTAGCCGTCGTCTTTTTACTCGCGGCGCTCTTCGTAGCCGTCGTCTTCTGGCTCGCCGCGGCCTTCGAGGCGCCGGCCTTCTTGCGCGGGGCGGTCTTCTTCTTCGGAGTGCGCGAGGAGGGGGCGCGGTCGTCGCTCATGGAATGATCAGATCCTCCCGCGAAGCCCGCCGGAGCGCGGTTTCGTCGGTCAAGAGCTGCTCCCTTGCCGCCGGTGGCCGGGAAGCACGGCGATCGGACGGGCCATCCCGCAACACGCGTCGCCGATCGGAGCACCCATCGGGCTCGAGTCGCCACCGCCGGGGCCGAGGCCTCCGCGGCGTGCGCGCCGGCAGCCGATCGTGGGCCCGGTCTGGGGCGGGAGCCGCCTCCCTCCGCGTCCCGGGCGCGCCACGCCCATCCGCGGCTCACCTTAGCAGGGATTTCGCTCGCTCGGGCAACCTTCGAGGTGCGCGTAGATGGAGATTCCTCGCTCGGGATGAGGCAAGACGCCACGTGATATGTGGCATAATGTCCCGTAAAGGAGCACCAGCGGCGCGCAGAAGCACTCAACGGGTTGGCACGCCGCGTGCTGAACTACCGGGTATGAGCACCTCCAAGCAGCGACTCCTCGTGGTGGACGACGACTCGGCCATGCGTGCCCTGCTGGCGTCTATGTTTCAGCAGAAGGGCTATCCGGTCGAGGAGGCCGCTTCGGCCGACGAGGCCCTGGAGCGGGCCCGGGAGGTCGAGTTCGACGCGGTCCTGAGCGACATCAAGATGCCGGGAAAGACCGGCATCGAGATGGTGGGTGAGCTGCGCCGGATCCGCCCGGATACGCCCGTCGTGCTGATGACCGCCTTCGGCAGCATCGACTCCGCCGTGGAGGCGATGCGGGCCGGCGCCTTCGACTACATCACCAAGCCCTTCGAGCCCGACGCCGTCCTGCTCACGGTGGAGCGGGCCCTCGAGCGCCGCGCGCTCGAAGAGGAGAACCGCCGACTGCGGCGCGCCGTCGATCGTACGGCGTCGCTGGGCGATCTGATCGGCACCAGCCCCGCGATGCGGGAGATCTTCGCGCTGATCAAGAAGGTCTCCCACGGCCGGAGCAGCGTCCTGATCACCGGAGAGAGCGGGACGGGCAAGGAGGTGGTCGCGCGAACGCTCCACTACCACGGCTCGCGGGCGGACAAGCCGTTCATTCCGATCAACTGCACGGCGATTCCCGAGGGCCTGCTCGAGAGCGAGCTCTTCGGCCACGTTCGCGGCGCCTTCACCGGTGCCCATACCTCGAAGCGTGGCCTGTTCGAGAAGGCCGACGGCGGAACGATCTTCCTCGACGAGATCGGGGACATGGGTCCCGGGCTGCAGAGCAAGCTCCTGCGCGTGGTCCAGGACCGGGAGGTGCGCCCGGTCGGCGGCACCCAGTCCACCAAGGTGGACGTGCGGATCGTCTCCGCGACCAACAAGGACCTGGAGGCCGGCATCGCCGAGGGTTCCTTTCGCGAGGACCTGTTCTACCGCCTGAACGTGATCCCGCTGCACATCCCGCCGCTCCGGGACCGCCCCGACGACATCCCGGCCCTGGTCGAGTCGTTCCTCCAGAAGCACTCGGACGGAGGCACTCGAAGCGTCTCGCCAGAGGCGATGGAGCAGCTCTGCGCCCAGCCTTGGAAGGGCAACGCCCGCGAGCTCGAGAACGTGCTCGAGCGGGCCCTGGCGCTCTACGACGCCCGCGAGCTGGGCGTGGACGAGCTGCCGCTGACGAGCTTCGAGGAGGCCGCCGCCAGCGGTTCCCCCGACGGCCTGCTCCGCCAGGCCGTGGCGCGTCGCATGTCGCTGCGCGACCTCGAGGACGCGTACATCGACCGGGTCCTGGACCTGACCGGTGGCAACAAGGTCCAGGCGGCGCGCATCCTCGGCATCGACCGCAAGACGCTCTATCGGCGGGCCGAACGCCGCGCGCGGCGAGACGAACAGCCCGCCACCGCGTAAATCCCCCGGGTGCCGTCCACGATGGCTGGGCGGCGTCGCCTCCGGCGCTTATCATGAGCGCCTTCGAGACGAGGGGGGGATTGTGGCGGACGCCGCCCCGCGCAGCAGCGGGCTCACGGTTCGGATCATCCTGGGTATGGCGGCGGGGCTCGTGGTGGGCCTCGCCTTCAACCTGATGGGCGCCGACGGGTTCCTGCGAGAGTACGTCGTCGATGGCGCGTTTCACGTGGGCGGCGCCATCTTCCTGGCCAGCCTCAAGCTGCTGGTCGTGCCGCTGGTCTTCGTCTCCCTGGTGTGCGGGACGGCGGCGCTGGACGACGTCACCAAGCTCGGCCGCGTGGGCGGGCGGACGCTCGGTCTCTACCTCGTAACAACCGCCATCGCGATCACGCTGGCGATCACGGCGGCGGTCCTGATCCAGCCGGGCGCCGGCTTCGACCTCTCGGTCGGCGCCGTCGAGTTCACCGTACGCGAGCCGCCGCCCCTGACCCAGGTCCTGATCAACCTCTTCCCCACGAACCCGGTCCGGGCGATGGCCGAGGGGAACATGCTCCAGATCATCGTGTTCTCGGTGCTCTTCGGGGTCGCCCTCACCCTGGCTGGGCCGTCAGGAGCGCGGCTCGCCGGCGTCTTTCGAGACCTCAACTCCGTGGTCCTGCGACTCGTCCAGATGATGATGCAGCTGGCGCCCTACGGAGTCTTCTGCCTGATCGCCGAGGTCTTCGCCGTCCAGGGGCTCGGCGCCATCGCGCCGCTGGCGAAGTACTTCTTCGTGGTGCTGGCTGTGCTGGTGCTGCACGCGTGGCTCACCTACCCGGCGCTGCTCCGGTTCGTCGGAGGGCTCAACCCGATCACCTTCTTCCGCAAGATGCGCGCGCCCCAGGCGCTGGCCTTCAGCACGGCCAGCAGCGCGGCCACCGTGCCGGTCAGCCTCGAGACCGCCGTGCACCAGCTCGGCGTGGACAACAGCGTCGCCTCCTTCACCCTGCCGCTCGGGGCCACCATCAACATGGACGGCACCGCGATCATGCAGGGCGTGGCGACGGTCTTCATCAGCCAGGCCTACGGCATCGAGATCGGCATCCAGGGCTACCTGATGGTGGTGCTCACAGCGACCCTCGCGTCGATCGGGACTGCCGCCGTGCCCGGGGTCGGGCTGGTGATGCTGACGATGGTGCTGCGCCAGGTGAACCTGCCGGTCGAGGGGATCGGGCTCATCATCGGCGTCGACCGGCTGCTCGACATGGTGCGCACCGCCGTCAACGTGACCGGCGACGCCGCCGTCTCCTGTGTGGTGGCGCGTCACGAGGGGCAGCTCGACCTGGACATCTATCGTGGCTGACGAGGCGGCCGGCGCCTGGGCGCTGGCCTGCCAGAGCGACGTGGTGCGCCGGGCGCTGCTGTTCGCGGCGACCGTGGGGCCCGTGCTGGTCGCCATCAATCACGCCGACGCGATCCTGGCGGGCGACCTGGACACCCGACGCTGGCTCAAGATGGGCCTCACGGTGACGGTGCCCTACGCCGTCTCGACGATCTCGAGCGTGCTGGCGCTGCGTCACGGCTGAAACCGCCCGCCCGCAGCTCCCAGACCCGATCGCCGCCAGTCGATCCGGCCTGCCCGCGGGTCTCAGACCCGGTCGCCGCCCGTCAGGCGATCGAGGCGGGACACCATCTGGTCGTAGATCCGCAGCTCGTCGGGGTTGGTTACCGCGGAGAAGACGGCGCAGGCCGCCGTCGGCGGGATCGACGCCAGCGCGGTGATCCGAAGCGCCCGGGAGAGCAGCTTGCGCCGGCTGATGCGGGGGTCGCGCAGGCCCGCCATGGCGCCGAACGCAGCCAGCAGCCCGGTGCCGGCGATCATGCGGTCGGTCCGGGCGCGAGTCGCCGCGCGGGCGCGCGCCTTCGTCAGGAACCCCCGAGCGAGGGCTGCCGCCTCCCGGTCGGGTGCCCAACCGGACGCCCTGCGACCCGACGCGAGCTCGAGCTCCGCCAGCACGCCCGCGTGATCGGAATAGGCGGCGGGCGTTCCCCGGCGGTCGAGCGGGCCGTCGAAGACCCGCCGCGTGCCCTGGGTGACCAGCGTCCGGTCGGTGCCGTCGCGCACGAATACGTAGTCGATGCGCCGCGGGGTCCCTCGCGCCTTCATCGGATTGCCCGGATAGACAGTGGGCTGCGGGTTTCCCGCCTCCACAGCGGTGTCGCGGAAGCCGGAGAGGCCCTGCCAGATCTGGTACTCCGGGCTGGTCTCCTGGAAGTTGAAGTCGCCGACCGCCACCAGCGGCTCCTCGGCGTGCTCGATCCGTCCCGTCAGCTCGACGAGCTGGGCGATCCGGTAGCGCCGAGACTGCGAGTGGAGGTGGGTGTTGACCAGCCGGAACGGGCCGCCCGGCGTGTGGATCCGCACGTCGACGAAGCCCCGGCCGGCGAAGTAGTTCAGGTCCTTCACGCGAGTTGCCGCCACCGGCAGGGCGAACTGTGTGAACCGGGTCTCCTCGATCGGGTGGCGGGACGCCACCACCATGCCGCCGCCCCCGGGCTCGCGCGGGTTGGTCCAGATGTGCTCGAAGCCGGCCTCTCGGGCCTCTCCGACCAGGCGCCGGCGGGCCGGCGTCATCCACGCCTCCTGGAAGGCGACGACGTCCAGATCGAGCCGGCTGAGCTCTTCGCCGATCCGCCGCATTCGCCAGCTGATGTGCGGGGCCAGCGGCGGCGGCATGGCCCAGACGTTCAGCGTCGCGACCCGGAGCTTCATCAAGAGAGTGCGCTGCAATTCTCCTGCCCGGACACCGCCGACCCCGCTCGCGTTCCATGATACCTTGGTGCGCGCGCTCTTCAGCGAAGATCTGCGCATCGCCGAGGCGCGCTCAGCGCGGCCGAAGGGGAAGAGAACTTCCCATCGAGAGGAAGGTCTTTCACTCCGTCCCGGCGCAGCGCCCACGCCGCGCGCACCACCGCGCGCGCAAGACGCGTGCAGCCATGCGGCCCGGCCGGGGCTTCGCGCATCCCGAGCCGCCGGGAACCGGGTCAGCGCGACAGGATCGTCACGCAGCTCACGCCGGGGAAGCCGTAGACGTGGGTGAAGCCGGTCCTCGGGTTGCCGGGGACTTGCCGGGCGCCTGCGTCCCCGCGCAGCTGCAGGCAGACCTCGTGGACCTGGCGCAACCCGGAGCCGCCCACGGGCTCGCCATTGGCGAGCAGGCCGCCGTCGGTGTTGATCGGGATCGCGCCGTCGATGGCCGTGGCACCCTCTCGGACGAGCTTTTCCTGCTCTCCGTCGGCGCAGAAGCCGCACTCGGCCAGGTGCATGATCTCGTGGCCGACCTCGGTGTCCTGGACCTGGGCGACGTCGATGTCCTCGGGGCCGATCCCCGCGGCCTCGAAGGCGGCCTGGGAGGCCTGGACCGAGGGGCTCGGCGTGCTCTTGACGGGAATCGAAGGGTTCATCACCTCGAAGGAGCCGTAGAGCCGCGTGCGGAACACGTCCGCGCGCAGGTAGATGGGCCTCGAGGTGTAGCGGTGCGCCTGGTCGGCTCGGCACAGCACCATGGCGGCGGCGCCCTCGCTGGGCGAGCAGAAGTGGTACTTGCGAAGGGGGTCGCAGACCATCGGCGAGCTGGCGACGGCGTCGTAGTCGAGGGCCGTGCGGCGCCAGGCGTCCGGGTTCAGCGAGCCGTTCCGAAACGCCTTGACGGCCGTCCGGTGCAGGCAGTCGGCGGTAATGCCGAAATCGTGCATGTAGCGCCGGGTCTTCATGGCGAAGAACTGCGGGTTGACCGCCATGCCGGTGTCGCCGTACCACTCGCCCAGTCCGAGTCCGGCCATGCTGTCGCCCACCGAGAACGCGCCGCGCGGATGCTTGTCCATGCCGATCGCGATGCCGAGCCCGCCGGCGCCCGCCAGGATGCCGTTGGCTGTCGTGAGCAGCAGGTTACCGCCGGTGGCGCAGCCGTTGAAGAGCGTGGTGAAGGGGATGCCGGTGAGGCCCAGCCACTTGTTCATCGTGTCCGGTTGCAGGACCTCGAGGCTGCCGGCGCAGGCCAGGTCGAGGTCCTGCCAGCTGACGCCCGCGTCCTTCAAGGCCGCGCGGGCAGCGTGGATCCCCATCTCCATGGCCGAGACGCCTTCGTGGCGCCCGAACGGGTGCAGTCCGATGCCGACGATCGCAATGTCCATCTTGGGGTCCTCTTCGCCATCGGCCCGCGGCGGGGCCTCGGGTCTCGCTTGCCGCTACGCGACGGGACGGAAGGCGAAGGTCATGATCTCGTCGCCGCCCTCGGCTTCGAGGAACTTCTCCAGCACGAGCTCCATGTCCATGCCGATCGTCAGCTTCTCCGGGTCGCACTCCGTCAGACGTCCTTCGACGCGGAGCCCTTCGGCCAGCTCCACGTAACCGACACCGAAAGGCGTGAAGTGCTCCGGATCCCCCTTGAAGGGGGGGACCGGCGGCGGGAAACGCTGAATGGTCCAGGTCCAGAGCGTGCCGCGGCGCGAGAGCAGGACCTCGTCCGTCGACGCCCCGGTGCAGCTCGGGCAGCCGTCCTGCTTCGGGAAGGTGACCTCACCGCAGTCGTTGCAGCGGCTGCCGAGGAGCTGCGGGGCCTCCGGGGTGCCGGTGTAGAGCCCGGCGTCGATCGGGAGCTGCGCCAACGAGTGCCTCCTCCGGAGGCGACCCTAGCATGGAAGCGGTGCTGAAGATCTGAGGGAGTCGAACGAGCCGCGAGGTGGAGGAGCGCTCAGAAGCGCAGCTCGATGCCCAGGCCGAAAGCCCTCTTGCTGCCAACCGCGGGGCCGTGGACGTTCAGCTCGAGGCCTTTTTCGCCCTTGTCGAAGGCCTGGGTGTAGGCGAAGCCGCGTTGTTGGTGCAGGTGCATCCGGTTGAGGTGACCGGTCAGCCAGCTGGAGTCGACGCGCTCGCGATCGACGTGGGCGAGGACCGAGGAGCCGGTCCGGATCCGCATCTTCACCGGGTCCTCCTCGGCGCTGGCGGGCGTCGCGAGGAGGGGAAGCAGGGCGGGCACGATCCAGAGTGCTCTCGTGATCTGCATGCTTCCGACCTCCGCGCCGCTTCGATCCGTTCTCACTGCAATGGGCGTACCGGATCGGAGGCGTCTCAGCGTACGTTTCGACCGGCAGGCTGGGGAGCCTGCTTCCCACGGAGGAAAACCGATGGGCCGAGTTGCCGGCCGCTTGCGGGTGCTTCTCGTCGGGTGGTCGGCGGGCTGGACCCCGCACTGAAACATGTTCTAATATGGAGCCATGGAGGAACGGGCCCGGCGCATTGTCGAGACGGCTGTCGAGCTGGCAGAGAAGGGCGGCTTCGAGGCCGTCCGCCTGCGAGACGTGGCCTCCCACGCGGGCGTCGCGCTGGGCACACTCTATCGGCGCTTTCACAGCAAGGAGGACATCCTGCTGGCGGCGCTCGACCAGGAGATGCTCGACGTACGGGCCCGCTTCGAGAAGCGCCCTCCGGAGGGCGAGATTCCCCTCGAGCGGGTGACCTCGTTCTTCCAGATCACCACCCGCAACCTCTGCCGGCGCCCGAACCTGGCCCGCGCCCTGATCCGCGCCATCGCCACCGGCGAGCCGGAGCTGACCCAGCGCGTCGCGGCCTTCCACACGCAGATGCGAGTGCTGGTGACGACGGCGCTGCGCGGCACGCCGCCCGGCGGCGACGACCAGCTGTCCGCGCGCGAGGAGCGCATCGCCGACGTGCTCCAGCGCGTCTGGTTCGCCTCGCTGATCGGCTGGAACAACGGGCTGCACGCCCAGACCGGCATCGTCGAGCAGACCCGAATCGCCGCCGAGCTCCTCCTCCGCGACGACTAGCAAGCAGGGCGCCTCGCGCCGAGCGAAGTTACGACAGCTGAACCGGCCCACCCACAAGCTCGGACCGAAGCAGCGACACCGTCCCCGACCGGCTACGCCCCCGGCGTCAGCGTTCCGTCGGCGAGCCGGGCGCCGAGGCGTTCGAGCTGGACGGGCGCGGAGCCCAGGGCGAGCTCGTTCTGCTTGGCCCACAGGTAGTAGCGGTGGAGCGGGTAGTCGACGTCAATGCCGATGCCGCCGTGCAGGTGCTGGGCGGCATACCCGACGAATTGTCCCCCGGCGGCGGCCCAGTACTTGGCGATGGCCACCGGCTCGCTGGCGTCCTCCTCCGCGTCGAGTCGCCAGGCCGCGTCCCATGCGGTCAGCCGCATCGCCTCCAGCTGGATGAAGGCGTCGGCGGCGCGCTGGTGCACGGCCTGGAAGCTGCCGATCGCGCGGTCGAACTGCACCCGCTCCTGGGCGTATTCGGACGTCATCTCGAGCGCCCGCTCGGATACCCCCACCTGCACGATGCAGGTGGCCAGGGTGGCGCGGTCGACCAGCCACGAAAGGATCTCGGCGCCGCTTCCAGCCTCACCGATGCGCTCCGCCGGAGCGTTCGCCAGGCCGAGGCGCGCGTGGGGCTGCTTGCTCGTGACCTTCTGATCTTCGAGCGTCACGCCCTCGGCAGCGGGATCGAGGAGCCAGAGCCCGCAGGAGCCGTCGGCCTCCCGGGCCGGAACCAGGATCCGGGTCGCGAGCTGTGCGGCGGGCACGCAGATTTTCACGCCCGAGAGTGCGTCACCCCGCGCCTCGACGGTGGGGCGGGTGGCGTCGTCGTTGCCCTCCTCGACCAGCGCAGCGGTGAGGATCACATCGCCTGCGACCACCCCGGGGAGCCACTGCTGCTTCTGGGCGTCACGGGCGAAGCGCTCGAGGGCCAGCGCACCGAGCGCCAGGCTCGGCAGCACAGGGACCGGCGCCACGGCCCGGCCGATCTCCTGGAGGAGCACGCAGAGGGTGAGGAAGCCCAGGTCGCTGCCGCCCCAGGGCTCCCCCACGGCGACGCCGAGCAGGTTCGCCTCGGCCAGCTGCTTCCAGAGCGCCGGGTCGAAGCCCTCGCTGCGGGCGTCGAGCTCCTTCAGGCGCTCGTTGGTCGCGAGGTCGCCGAGGATCTTCCGAGCGAGATCCTGTACTTCCCGTCGTTCTTCCGAGAGGGCGAAGTCCATGGGGGGCTCCCGATCAGCTCTTGTAGTGGGGCAGGGCCAGCTTGGTCATGGCGATGATGTCGCGTTGCACCTCGTTGGTGCCGCCCCCGAAGGTGAGGATGAGCGTGTTGCGGTAGCTCGACTCGATGCGACCGCGCAGGATCGCGCCGGGCGAGTCGTCCTGCACGGCACCGAGCGGACCGAAGCACTCGAGCAGCGCGTTGTAGGCCTCGACGTAGAATTCGCTGCCGTAGACCTTCACCGCCGACGCGTCTGCGGGATGGGTCGCCTGGTGCTGGGCGTTCCAGGCGAGCCGGTAGTTCAACAGCTTGAGCGCCCGCACCTTGGCGTGCATCCGGGCCAGGTTCGATCGCACGAAGGGGCGATCGATGACGCGGGTGCCGTCGGCGAGCTTGGTGTCCCGCGCCCACTCCACCACCTGGCCGAGCAGCCGCTCGATCGGCGCGTAGTTCGAGAGCGAGACCCGCTCCTCGTTCAGCTGCCCGGTGATCAGCGACCAGCCATTGTTCTCGCCACCGATCAGGTTCTCTTCGGGGACCCGGACGTCCTCGTAGAAGGTCGCGTTGGTGCGCACGCCGCCGATGGTCGTGATCGGCACGCACTTGTAGCCCGGCGCTGTCGTCGGTACGAGGAACATCGAGATGCCCTTGTGCTTCGGCGCCTGAGGGTCGGTGCGTACGGCGAGCCAGATGAAATCGGTGTGGTCCGCCAGGCTCGTCCACATCTTCGCGCCGTTGATCACCCAGCCGTCGCCGTCGCGCTCGGCCCGGGTCTTCAGGCTGGCGAGGTCGGTGCCGGCCTCAGCCTCGGAGTAGCCGATCGCGAAGAGCAGCTTGCCGGCGAGCACCTTCGGCAGGAGGTCGGCCTTCTGCGCGTCGTTGCCGAAGCGGCGGATGGTGGGACCGACGGTGTTGAGCGTGAGGAAGGGCAGAGGGAAGCCCGTGCGCTGCACCTCTTCGGTGAAGATGTACTGCTCGATGGAGCCGCGGCCTTGGCCACCGTACTCGGTGGGCCAGCCGACGCCGAGCTGGCCGTCCGCGCCGAGCTCTTCGAGGATGCTGCGGAAGATCGGGCCGCCGCCCTCGAGATTCTCCCTCATCTCGCGGCGCAGGTCGGCCATCCGCGGGTCGATCACGCGCCCGAAATAGGTGCGCAGCTCGTCGCGGTAGGCCTGCTGATCGTCGCTGAGCTCGAATCGCATGGGACCTCGGAGAGCGGTGGAGTGAAACGTGTTCTAGTACGGGCGAGTATGGCTTGGACGGGGCAGAATGCCAATCGGTTCCCCGTCGAGGCCCCTTGCCGGCGGAAGTAGAACGTGTTCTAATTCCAGCCCGGCCGGCGACCCAACCAGGAGGCTCCCCGTGAAGATCGTTGTGGACTACGACCTCTGCGAAGCGAACGCGGTGTGCATGGACGTGTGCCCCGAGTGCTTCCGCGTCGAAGAGGACGACACCCTGACGGTGCTCGTGGAGAAGCCCGGCGACGAGCTCCGCAGCAAGGTCGAGGAGGCCGTGCGCCTCTGTCCCCGGCAGGCCCTCTCGATCCAGGAGTAGGGCCGCCATCCGATGGATTTGAGCGACTCTCCCCAGGAGGCGGCCTTCCGCGCCGAGGCCCGGGCCTTTGTGGAGGCCCACGCCCCGGCCGACCCGATGCCGCAGTACCACAAGGAGAGGGTCGAGGACGCGGTCATGCTGCCGCGTCACCGCGCCTGGCAGCAGACGCTCTTCGAGAACGGCTGGGGCGCGCTGTCCTGGCCCAAGGAGTACGGCGGCCGCGGCGTCGGCCCGATCGAGCAGATCATCTGGAACCAGGAGCTCTCGCGCATCGGCCTCGGCGCGTCGCTCTTCCTGGTCGGAATCGGCATGGCGGGACCGACGATCATCGCCCACGGCACGCGCGAGCAGAAGCAGCGCTTTCTTCAGCCGCTGCTGAAGGCCGAGGAGGTCTGGTGCCAGCTCTTCAGCGAGCCCGGTGCCGGCTCGGACCTGGCGGGGCTGGCGACCCGGGCGGTCCGCGACGGTGACGACTGGATCGTGAATGGCCAGAAGACCTGGTGTTCCGGCGCACCCTATGGTGACTTCGGCATCCTGCTGACGCGCACCGATCCTTCGGTGCCCAAGCACAAGGGCATCACCTACTTCCTCGTCGACATGAAGACGCCGGGGATCGAGGTGCGGCCGCTGCGCCAGATGACCAACGACGCCCACTTCAGCGAGGTCTTCCTCAACGACGTGCGCATCCCGGACTCGGCGCGCCTCGGCGAGGTGAATGCCGGCTGGGGCTGCGCCATGACGACGCTCACCAACGAGCGCATGGCGATGGCGGGGGCCGAGGGAATCTTCTCCTACGAGGACCTGGTGGAGCACGCCCGCAAGAACGGGCCGGTCGACGACGTCACCCGCGAAGAGATCGCCAAGCTCTACACCTGGGTGAAGACGCTCGAGCTGCTGAACGCCCGCTGTGTCACCAAGCTCGGACGCGGCCAGATCCCGTCGGCGGAGAGCTCGGTGATGAAGATCGCGCTGGCGCGTATCGTCTCCAAGGGAACCGAGCTGGGGCTCCACCTGCTCGGCCCCGGCGGCCTGCTGCGGGAGGGCACCTGGCAGCAGCAGTGGCTCTTCGCTCCGGCCTTCCACATCGCCGGCGGCACTGACGAGGTGCAGAAGAATGTCGCCTCGGAGCGAGTCCTGGGCTTGCCCACCGAGCCGACCGATTTCAAGGACACCCCGTTCCAGGATCTCCCGCGCAGCTGATGGAGGCGCTCACATGACCCGCGAAGCACTCGGCCGTGAGAGCTACGTGAACCTCGCCACCTTCCGCAAGAGCGGCAAGGAGGTGCGGACGCCGGTCTGGATCGCCCCCGATGGCGATCGCCTCGTGGTCTACACCAATGCAACCTCCGGCAAGGTCAAGCGCATCCGCAACGGCGGGCGCGTTCGCCTCGCACCCTGTGACATGCGCGGAGGCCTGCGTGGCGATTGGATCGACGGCCAGGCGCGCATGCTCGACGAGCCGGCCGCGCTCGACCGCGCCCTCGACGCCGTCGTCCGCAAGTACGGCTGGCAGATGAAGCTCGCGCTCTTCGCCTCGCGCCTCTCCGGTCGTTACAACGACCGCGCCGCCATCGAAATCCGCCTCGCCTAGAAGCCCTGGATCTGCGCGATGCGGCGGCGCTGCCAGCCCGGGTGGCCCAGCAGGATCTCGTTGGACTTGGCGCGTTTGGAGAAGAGGTGAGGGCTGGCTTCCCAGGTGACGCCGATGCCGCCGTGGACGTGGATGCTGTCTTCGGAGGCCTTGACGTAGGCATCGTCGCAGAAGCTCTTCGCCACGGCGGCGGCCAGCGGCAGATCTTCCCGGTCTTCGGAAGCGACCCAGCTCGCCCAGTAGGCGGCGGACTTTCCGCTCTCCACCTCGAGCAGGACCTCGGCCAGGGTGTGCTTGATGGCCTGGAAGCTGCCGATGGCCCGGCCAAACTGGATGCGATCCTTGGCGTAGGCGACGGCATCGTTCAGGCAGCGCTCGGCGCCCGCCACGTTCTCGAGCGCGAGGCAGACGCGGGCCTGGTCGAGGGTCTTGGCCAGCGCCGCACCGGCCTGGCCCGGCTCGCCCAGGGGCAGCGCACGCACGCCGTCGAAGGCGAGGTCCGCCAGCTTGCGCGTCATGTCGAGGGTCTCGTGGGGCATTGCGGCCAGGCCTGCGGCGTCGCTCTCCACCACCGCCAGGGTGATGCCGTCGCTGCCCGTCGAGCCGGGCTGGCGCGCCGCAACGACGAGGAGATTCGCCTGGACGCCGTCGGTCACCAGACGCTTGCGGCCGTTCAGCACGAGGGCGTCTCCGTCGCGGGTGGCCTCGAGGGTGATGCCCTCGGCGCTCCACTCGTCGCCCTCGTCGAGCAGGGCGAGGGTTCCGATCGTCTCGCCCGAGGAGAGCCCCGGCAGCCAACGCTGCTGCTGCTCCTCGGTGCCGGCGTTGAGGATGGCGTTGGTCGCCAGACAGACGCTCGAGAAGTAGGGCGAGCACAGGAGCGCGCGGCCCATCTCCTCCATCACCAGACCGAGCTCCAGGAAGCCGAAGCCCTGGCCGCCGAAGGCCTCGGGCACGTGGACGCCCTGGAGGCCCAGCTCCTCGCCCATCTGCTTCCACAGCCCGGGGTCGTAGCCCTCGGGCGTCTCCATCAGGCGGAAGACCTCCGCGACCGGTGCCCGCTCCTCGAAGAAGCGCGCCAGGGTCTCGCGGAACTCCTCCTGCTCGCTGCTGAAGGCGAAATCCATCTAGATGGCCCGGTCGCGTCCTTCCCAGTAGGGGTCGCGCAGCTTGCGCTTGTAGAGCTTGCCGTTGGGGTCGCGCGGCATGTCTTCGATGAAGTCGATGCTGCGCGGCGTCTTCATCTTCGCCAGGCGGGGCTTCAGGAACTCGAAGATGGCCTCCCGGGTGGCCTCGCTGTCCTCGACTCCGTCGGCGAGCTCGACCACGGCCTTCACCTCTTCGCCCCAGTCGTCATGGGGAATGCCGAAGACGGCGACGTCGACCACCTGCGGGCACTGGATCATCTCGGCCTCGATCTCGGCCGGGTAGAGATTGGCGCCGCCGGAGATGATCATGTCGTTCTTGCGGTCGCGCAGGAAGAGGTAGCCCGCCTCGTTCAGCTCTCCGATGTCGCCTACGGTGAAGTAGTTGCCGATGCGGTCCTTGCGCGTCTTCTCCGGCGCGTCCTTGTACTCGAAGTCCGCCTGGCCGAGCCGCATGAAGACCGGGCCGACCTGGCCCGCCGAGAGCTCGTTGCCGTCGTCGTCGTAGATCTTCACGTCGGCGTTGGGCCAGGCCTTGCCGACCGTGCCCGGGTACTTCTTCCACTCATCGGGCTTGCACAGCGTGCCACCGCCCTCGGTGGCGGCGTAGTACTCGTAGATCGAGTCGCCCCACCACTCGAACATCTGCCACTTGGTCTCGACGGGGCAGGGCGCCGCGGCGTGTACCATCGCCCGCAGCGACGAGACGTCGTACGGCTTGCGCACGTCCTCGGGAAGGCCGAGCAGGCGGTGGAACTGGGTCGGGACCATGTGGCTGGTGGTGACCCGGTAGCGATCGATCAGCTGCAGCATTCCCTCCGGCGTCCACTTGTCCATCAGGACGACGGCGTGGCCCATGTGCAGGGCGGAAGACGAGAACATCAACACGGCGGTGTGGTAGAGCGGGGACCCGCAGATGTGGACGTTGTCCGCTTCGGGCTCGACGTCGAACATGCCAAGGAAGCCGGTGGTGAGCGTCGCCACCAGGTCGGGCGAGAGGTCGGCCAGCGGACGCCGCACCCCCTTCGGCTTGCCGGTGGTGCCGGAGGTGTAGTTCATCACCTGGCCGGCGGCGCGGTCGTCCGGGAGGGTCTCGGGCTGGCCTTCGGTCAGCGCGTCGAAGGACTGGAAGCCCTCGACCTCGCCGACGGAGAAGCAGTGGTCGGTGGGAAAGTCCGTCTCCTGGCGCGCGGTTCGACAGGCCTCTTCGAACTTCTGGGAGCCGAAGAAGACCTTGGCGCCGGAGTCCTGCAGGATGTAGGCGATCTCCGGGCCGGTCAGGTGGTTGTTGATCGGCGTCATGTACATGCCGATCTGCGTGATCGCGAGGTTGATCGCGTAGAACTCGGCGCTGTTCGGCAGCACCAGTGCCACGCAGTCGCCCTTGCCGAGGCCGAGGGCCCGCAGGCCGTGGGCCACCTGGTTGGCGCGGGCGAAGAGCTCGCCGCGGCTCCACTCCTTGCCGGTCGGGTCGACCAGGGCGAGTGTGTCGGGATCCTTCTGGGCAAAGTTCCAGAAGCCGAGATCGGACATGGGAAGCTCCTTCTAGAGCGGATCGGCGCCGACGATCCACATGGAGAAGTACTGGGAGCCGCCACCGTAGGCGTGTCCCAGGGCCTTCTTGGCGCCCTTCACCTGGTGCTCGCCGGCGAGGCCGCGCACTTGATTGGCCACCTCGGCGAAGCGCAGCATGCCGGAGGCGCCGATCGGGTTCGACGAGAGCACGCCGCCGGACATGTTGACCGGCAGATCGCCGTCGAGAGCGGTGGCGCCCTCATAGGTCATCTTCCAGCCCTCGCCTTTGGGCGTGAAGCCTAGGCTCTCCACCCACATGGGCTCGAACCACGAGAAGGGCACGTAGATCTCGGCGCAGTCGATCTCCTCGCGCGGGTTCGTGATCTTCGCCTTGCTGTAGAGATCCTTCGCCGCGTCCCGGCTGGCCTGGGGGTCGATCTGGTCCCGGCCGGCGAACTGCGTCGGCTCGGTGCGCATGGTCGTCGCGTGCACCCAGGCCGGCGGTCGGCTGGCCTTCTTGGCGACCTTCTCGCCGGCGATCACCATGGCGCACGCCCCATCGGACGAGGGGCAGGTCTCGAGATACCGGATCGGGTCCCAGAGCATGGGCGAGTTGGCGATCTTGTCGAAGTCGATGCCCGGCACCTTCAGGTGGGCGTAGGGGTTCTTGAGCGCGTTGAGCCGATCCTTGAGCGCCACCCGGATGCCCGTGTCGTCCGGCGCCTTCGAGCGGCGCATGTAGCCGCGGATCAGCGGGGCGAAGAAGCCGCCGGCGCCCGCCACGATGGCCTGGCTGAAGGGGCGCTTGATCGAGAGCGCCCACATGGCGTTGCTCTCGCTCTGCTTTTCGTAGGCGACCGTGAGCACGCGCTCGTGGACGCCGGCCTCGACCAGGCTGGCCGCCACGATGGCGGTGCTGCCGCCGACGCTGCCTGCGGTGTGCACCCGCAGCATGGGCTTGCCGGTGCAGCCGAGGGCGTCGGCCAGGAAGAGCTCCGGCATCATCACGCCCTCGAAGAGATCGGGGGCCTTGCCCACGACGACGGCGTCGATGTCCTCCCAGCTCATGTCCGCGTCCTCGAGGGCGCGCAGCGCCGCCTCGCGAACGAGGCCCACCTGGGAAACGTCGAGGCGCTTCGACTCGTGCTTCGTCTGTCCGACGCCGATGACGGCGCAACGCTTGCCCATCTAATCACCCTCCAGCACGCAGACGAAGTTCTGCTGCAGGCAATGGCCCTGGGTCGCGTGGGCGAGAGCGCGCCGCGCGTTCCCTGACTGGATCTGACGCGTGGCCTCGCAGATGCGCGCCAGGCCCGCCGCCATGATCGGGTTGGCGGCCAGGGGGCCGCCCGAGGGGTTGATCCGCACGTTGTCACCCAGCCCCATCGCATCGCGCAGGATCAGCTCCTGGTGGGTGAAGGGCGCGTGCAGCTCCGCCACGTCGAGGCGGGCCGGATCGGCGCCGGCCTTCTGCGCCGCGAGCTTCGCCGAAGGCGACTGGGTCAGGTCGCGCAGACCCGGCTGATGCGGCTCGATGCGGTGATCCATGCCGCGGATCCAGACCGGCTTCTCGCACACCTTGCGGGCCACCTCCTCGGAGGCAATCACCGCCGCCACCGCGCCGTCGCTGATGGGCGGGCAATCGTGCTTGCGCAGGGGTGAGACCAGGGTGGGCTCGCTCAGCAGCTTGTCCACCTCGAAGTCACCCTTCAGCTGCGCCAGCGGGTTGTCCTTGGCGTCGCGCCGGCTGCGCACCGCGATCTCGGCCATCTCCCGCTCGGTGTGATCGGTCCCCTCGAGCAGGGCCCGGGCCTGGAGCGCCGCCATGCTGATGGCGTCGATGCCGAGCGGCGCCAGCGTGTAGGGGTCGAGCTGGAGGTTCAGGGTCTCGGGCAGGTCGCCCATCGAGGCGCGCCCGAAGCCGAAGACCAGCGCCGACTCGGCGTAGCCCATCTGGATCTTGATCCAGCCCTCGTACAGGGCCCAGGCCCCGTCCATCTCGACGTGGCTCTCCATGATGGGCGGCCAGGCGCCGAGCGCGTCGACGGCGCCCACGAAGGCGAAGGCCTGGCCCGCGATGTAGTCCGAGCTGCCCGAGCAGGTGAAGCCGATGTCCTGCTTGGCGATGCCCGACTGCGCGACGGCGTCGCGAGTCACGTCCATCACCATCTGGACCTCGGAGCGCTCGCTCTCGCGGCGCTTGTAGGGCGTCTGGGAGAACGAGAGAATGGCGACGTTGCGCATCAGACCCACACCCCCAGCTTCTCCGCCGGCACGTCGGGCTCGCCGGTCGGACGGAAGTACTCGATGTTCTCGAAGGTCGTTCCCCACTCGGAGCGGTCCTTCCAGACCGCCTCGACGCGCATGCCGATGCGCACCTCCTCGGCCTCGCACTCCTGGAGCAGCGCGGTGAAGGGCATGTCCGAGCCATCGAGCAGGATGTTCGCCGCGCAATACGGCAGCTTGACCTGGATGTTCTCGGACGGGACGCGCACGATGCAGAAGGTCGTGACCGTGCCCCTGTCCTGGACCGGGACCACCTCGGTGGTCTCGACGCCGCAGCGGGCGCAGTTGCCGCTGGGTGGGCAGTAGACCATCTCGCACGAGGGGCACTTCTGGCCGATCAGCTTGCCCTTGGCGATCGCGGTCAGGAAATCGGCCTGGGCGCCCGTTGCGGCCCATTCGTACACGAGCTTCGTCGGGGTGACGATCGCCTTGATGTCGCCTTGCTCTTCGCTCATGCGGCTTCCTCCGGCACGAAACATTCGATGTCGCGGATGCCGCCCGACGGGCTGCCGCTGAAGCGGGGCGTGACTCGCATCCCGGTCTTCATGGCGCTCTCCTGCCCGGCGTCGACCGCGTGCAGGAAGCCGCTGGTCGCGCCGTCGAGCTGGATCAGCGCCCAGGCGAAGGGCCGAGCGAGCACGTGCATCTCCCGGGGATCGTTGACCCAGGCCCAGGTGGTGACCGTGCCGGCCGGTCCGACCTCCACCAGTGCGTCCTCGCCAAGGCCCGCTCCGTTCGCCGGGTCGGCCTCCATCGGTGGGACCAGCACCCGGCCGTCCGCGGTCTTCGAGCCGAGGATGCGCCCGTTCTGAAGCTCGCTGAAGAAGCGCCCCAGGATGGGGCCGACGGAGCGCTTGTAGTCGTAGGCCACGACGTGTTCGGCGATGAACAGGTGGGGGGAGTCGCTCATGTTCGCCCTCTCGGCACGTGGACCCGGCATACTAGAACACGTTCTAATCCCGTGACAAGTCGCGCGCCGGCGTGATGCCCAGAAAAACTCCGCCGCACCGCCAGTCGGCCCGCCCGGAGCCCACTCCATAGAAGTACGCCAAATCATCCCGAATCCCTGAAGCGCCCGGTCGGCCCCGCCGACCGGGCGCTTCCCTCTCAAGGGGCCTCCGCGGGGGGAGTGGATGGCGCGAGTCTCCTCGGGGAGCGGGGGTGAAGATTCGCCCAGGCGTGCTGCTATGCTCCGGCCTCCAAATTGCGGGGGAGGACTGGGGAGTGAACGATTCGATTCGTTGGATGGCAGTTGCCATCGGGGCCACTGCCCTGGTGCTCGCGGTGGGCTGCGGCCAGCCCCCGGAGGAGACGGGCGAGGCGGACCCCACGGTGGTCCCCCCGTCGTCGGCGCCCTCGAACGTTCCGCACAACCCCAACGTGGTGAAGTCGAAGAGCCTTCCGGCGAACTTCCCCGATGACATTCCCCAGTACCCCGAGGCCGAGGTGCTCGAGTCCCGCGCGACGAGCGACATGGGCCTCGCCGTGACGATGATCGTCCAGGACGACGCCGACAAGGTCGCCTCCTTCTACGCCGACGCGCTGGCAGCCGAGGGCTGGACCACCGACATCCGCAACATGCCCGACGGCAACTCGGTCTTCGCCGACAAGGGCAATCGGACGGCCGCGGTTCTGGTGACCGAGAATCGCCGCGGCTCCGAGGTCCGGCTGATCCTGGGCCACCACTAGTCGCCCGGGCGGCGGCGGCCCCGCCGAGACCCCGTCGCGTGCGTGGGCGGTCGGGCCGGCCCGCAGGTCGTCGGCCCGAGCGGGATGCGCTTCGGCGACGACGCGCTTCGCTAAGGATTGTCGTCCCGCGCTCTCGTCGGAGGCCTGGCGGCGGTACTCTTCTGGATCGACGGCGCGACGCTGAAAGAAGGCCTCGCGGCCCACGACGGGACGCCGGAGACGTGATGGACCTGGAGAGCTCGATCTCCTCCGTGGCCGCGCCGAGCGTCACTTCCCTCCTGCTTGCGCTGAGCCTGGCGCTGGGGTGCACGGCGGGGGAGGAAGCTCCCGTCCCGGCGGCGGCCCGCTCCGGCCTCAACGTGATCGTGGTGAGCTTCGACGCGTTGCGCGCCGACGCACTCGGCGCCTACGGGAGCACGCGGGGCGCCTCGCCGCAGATCGACGCCTGGGCGCAGCGTTCGATCGTCTTCGAGAACTCGTATGCCGTTTCCCCGGTGACCCCGACGAGCTTTGCCTCGCTCTTCTCGGGACAGCCTCCGCTCGAGGTCTTTCGCGACTGGCGCTTCGCAGCGGCGGGAGGCCTGGCGCCGAGCTTCGCGGCGGCGGGGTACGCGACCGGCGCCTTCCTCCACAACCCCCAGCTGGACTCCCAGCGCGGCTTCGGAGCGGGCTTCGAGAAGTACGTCGTGGTCGGGAGTGTCGATGGGCGGCTCGATGACCGTGTGGTGACGCGGGCGCTCAGCTGGATGACGCGCCAGCCCGGGCCCTTCTTCGCATGGATCCACCTGCTCGATCCCCACGCCGCGTGGGACCGTTACGAGCTCGCGGAGCAGCTCTACGATCCGGGTTACCGCGGCCGCTACGCCGAGAGCGGGCCCGGGAAGGCCCTCGTCGAGAGCGACCCCGCGGAGCTGGAACGACTCGAGTCGCTCTACGCGGGCGAGGTCTTCGTGGCAGATCACCACTTCGGCCGGCTGCTCTCCGCATTGGAGACGGCCGGACTGCTCGAGCGGTCCGCTCTCCTGCTGACCGCCGACCACGGCGAGGGCTTGATGGATCACGGGTTGCTCCAGCACGGGCAGCTCTACGAGGAGGATCTTCGGATTCCCCTGATCCTCGGCCTGCCGGATTTCGAGGCCGGGCGTCGCGTCCGCGCGCCGGTGACCCAGCTGGACGTCTTCCCCACCCTGGCGTCGTTGGCCGGCGTGCCCGTCGCGCAGCCGGTGGCGGGTCGCGACCTCACGCAGAGGCTGGAGGGCGAGCGCGGTGTCGTCGGCGTCGCCTACACCGCTCGGCGAGGGTCCCAGGCGAGTCTCCTGGACGAGAGCGGCTTGAAGGTGGTCGTCGCATGCGGTGAACACGCGACCGGCGGGCCCCCGAGCCGCCGACTCTTCGATCTGCGCAGCGACCCGGAAGAGCGACAGGACGTCGCCGCCACTCGTTCAGCCGAGGCCGAGGCACTCGAGCGGAGGCTGTGGGCGAAGCTCGGGCTCTCGGGCTGCGAGGAGCTGACGATGGATCGCGACGCCGGCAGGCACCCCCACGAAGGACTCGACCCGGAGACGGTGAGACGGCTCGAGGCCCTGGGGTACGCGATCGAGAATCCCTGAGCTCCCGTTCCCGGGGAGTCGGTCCCCCGGAGTGCCGAGCGGGTCGAGAGGCGGCGGGAGAGGTCGGAGCGGGCCGCTCGCCGCCGGAGGGCGGCGCGGAGCAGGAGGCGGGGCGCAAGCCACGCGCAGAATGCCCTCGGGGGACCCCTGAGGCTTCCGTCACCTGGCGAATCCCTGCTACCAATCACCGACCGGACGAGAGGTCCGCGGCGCTTCGCGGGCGAACCGGGAGGTGTAAGGCAGATGGGCATGTTCAAGAGTGACGAGAAGAAGCGATCCGGGCACAAGGCGGCCGCGGCGGATACCAGCCCGGAGACCGCCAAGGACCCGGGGCCCGGCGTCCTGATGCCGCTGACCGGGGTCAGCGCGCCCAGGGCCACAGAGGCTGGCTCCGGCTCCGACTCGCCCGACGCAGCCGCGTCCGGGCGGGGGAGCGGCTCCCCTCCCAGTGTCGGAAGCGCCACGACCTTCACCGGCAAGATCGTCGCCGACGAGGACCTCGAGGTGCTCGGCACGGTCGAGGGCACGATTCATCTCGATCAGCACCACCTGACGGTCGGTGCCAGCGGCGTCGTGACGGCGGATGTCGAGGCG
>PVMS01150422.1_pt1 | contig 23931 bp, 18 predicted proteins | sample 1853461 | NCBI WGS metagenome assembly PVMS01 (sample SAMN08582032, study PRJNA380276) | Marine sediment metagenome, whole genome shotgun sequencing project. | isolation source: ocean sediment barecode stripped | collected 2017 | reverse complement strand
TTCGTTTCGCCGGGGCGTTTGAGGCGCGCCCAAGCGTTCCAAATCGACTGTCCCACATGGAGACGGCTCAAGCAGAAGTTCAAAAAAGGCCGCGCTGAAGAGGAGACAGACGGCATTTCGGTGAATAGGATCGGCGCTCGGGGGGAAATTCAGCTGCACATCGTCATGTTTCATCACCGGCTACTGCTTCGTCCGTTCGCCTGCCTGCGGCTTGCCGCCTGTGCGGTCCTGCTGTCATGCGCGCTTCTCACGCTTGCGCCGCCCACCGCCTCCGCGCAGGTGGAAGAGATGGAAGAGGTCGCGCCTGCATGGGATTTGTCGAAGCCGTGTGAGAATGCTCAGCACCCCTATCAATCCGAGCTGTGCCAGCAATGGCGTGTGGCGGAGGCCGCGGAGCAGACCGCGGCGGCGGCGGGGCGCACCACCACGCTGACGCGATTGCTGATGCTGATGGGCGCCGTCATCGTCGGCCTCCTGCTATTGGCGTTCATTCCCCTCATCGCCGGCGCGCTTGCCGCCCGTAAAGCCGCGCGTAACGCTGGCGTGATGCCGGAATTCGTGATGCCGGAAAACACCGCCTCCCGCGATGACGAGGAGGAAGTCCGCGCCTATTTGGATGTCGACGAAGTCGAGTTCATCGAGACGCCGGAGTCCGAAGGCATCGTCAAGGTGAAAGTCGCATTCAAGAACACCGGCCAGACCCCCGCTTTCAAGACGCGCAGCGCGACGGAGGTCTGCATTCGTGACGAGACGGACGAGGACCTCGTGCCCGTCATGCCGCTGCCCAGCCGTTCGGGCGTCTCGGCGAGGCCGCGGCTTGGCCGCGACGCGACCGCCGTGGATATCGTGGAATGCGAGTCGACGCCCAATCTTTCCGACCGCGTGATGAATGGCGATGCCAGCATCGTCGTGTGGGGCTGGGTGGAATATGTGGATGTGTTCGACCGGTGGCAGAAGACGGCTTTCCAATATCTCTGCACCGCCGAGACCCTCGGAACCGGCCAGGTCTTTAAGCCCACGATCCGTGGCGACGAAGACGACTAGCCTCGCGAAGCTGGGGAGATCTGGCGCGCCAGGTTGAACGGCCTGGGCTTCTCAACGGTTTCTTGGTCTATTCTGTGTGAGATGGTGAGGCTTGGGCTCTTTCGAGGCTCCAAGGATTATCTTGCCTGGGAGATCGTGATGCCTCGTTCGCCGATGCCTTTGCTGCCCAACGACACCGGCGGCCGCGCGGTCGTTCTGCAAGGCCTCCTCATCGCGGTCATCGTGATCGGTGGGCTCTATTACGGCCGCGAGATGTTTCTGCCGCTGACCCTCGCCATCCTGTTGAGCTTCGTGCTGACCCCGCCGCTGCTGTTTCTGCGCCGCCTCAAGGTGCCGCGCGTGCTGGCCGTCGGCTTCGTCGTGATCGTCGCCTTCGCCATTATCGGCGGCCTTGGCTGGCTCATCACGCTCGAGGCGACCAAGCTCGCCACCGATCTGCCGACATATCGCCTCACCCTTTCGGAAAAGATCCAGTCGCTCCGCGCGACCACGAGCGAATCGAAAGTTCTGGAAAAGGCGGAAGAAGTTCTCGCCGATCTGAAAAATCAGTTCGATCAGCCTGACACTCCGTCCACCCCCGACCCGGACCACGTAGCGGGCCAACCCGAGATCGAGCCGATCCCGGTCATTGTTCTCCAACCAGATCCCACCGGTCTGGCGCTTTACCGGTCGATTGCCGGTACGATCCTGCCGCCACTGATCACCGCTGGCATTGTGCTGCTATTCGTCATTTTCATTCTCATTCAGCGGGAGGATTTGCGCGATCGCCTGATGAAGCTGTTCGGCGGTTCCGATCTGCAGCGCGCCACGGCGACCATGAGCGATGCGGCGTCCAGGCTCTCGCGCTATTTCCTGAGCCAGGTGCTGCTGAATGCGGCCTATGGACTCTTTATCGGCGTCGCGCTGTGGGCCATCGGCATGCCGAGCCCGGTGGCCTGGGGCATCCTCGCCATGATCATGCGCTTCGTGCCCTATGTGGGCGCCTATGTCGCCGCCATCATCCCGGCGCTGGTCGCCGCCGCCATCGATCCAGGCTGGAGCCTGGTGCTCAAGGTTCTTGGACTGTTCGCGGTGGGTGAGATGACCATGGGCCAATTTATCGAGCCGCAGGTCTATGGACGGGGTACCGGCGTCACGCCCATCGCCGTTATCGGCAGCACGATCTTTTGGACGTATTTGTGGGGGCCGCTGGGGCTCATCATCGCCACGCCCATCACCGTGTGTCTTTCGGTGCTCGGCCGCCATGTGGAAGGCTTGCGCTTCTTGGACGTGCTGCTTGGCGATCAGCCGGCGCTGACGCCGGAGCAGAGTTTCTATCAGCGTGCGCTTATCGGCGACGCGGCGGAGGCCACCTATCAGGCCGAGTTTGCCCTGAAGGACCAGAGCTTCGAAACCTATCTCGACCATGTGGCGCTTGGCGGACTGAAGCTGGCCGAGCGCGATATGGCCCGTGGCACGCTGGATCGGATCCAGCAGGCGCGCATTGCCGCGACCGTCAACGCGCTCCTGGAAAGGCTTGCCGACTTCGAACCGCGCCGCTGGTTCTCCAAGCTCCGCCGCAAGGGAGATGCGGGCGAACCCAAGGACGGCCTGACCGCCTTCGATGCGCCGGCGGAGGCGATCGTCGATGCCCCCCATGGCATCGACCGCCGGCGGCTCGCGCCGGGCTGGCACGTGGAGATGCCGGTCCTGTGCATTGGCGGGAACACGATGCTGGACGAGGCGGCCGGTGCCCTGCTCGCAGCCGTGCTGGCAAAGCGGGGCTTAGGCGCCAAGGCGCTGCCGCCAGAGGTGCTCGACGCCGATCAGATTTCGACGCTCGCCAGCACCAAGGCGCGGGCGGTCGGCCTGTCTTATCTCGGGCTCGGCGCCGGCCCCGGCGGAATCCGCGATGTGGTCCGGCGTTTGCGGCGCATCCTGCCGAAGGGCACGCTGATTCTGATCGGGTATTGGGACGCGGCGGACGCTGCTGCCACCAAGGCGGCGCTGGCCACGGCTGAAGCCGATGGCTATGCCGCCACGCTGCATGAGGCCGTGGAGATTTGTCTGCAGGCCGCCACGGGCAATCTGAAAAGCAAACCAAGAGCCCGCGCCACGAAGACCGCTGCCAAGAAGCGGCGCGGCTAGTTTACGCAGCTACTCCACAGGTCCGAGATAGCGCGTGTAGATCCACCCTTCGACATTCATGACGGGATCGGCGACCTGCACCCAATTGCCCTCGCGTCCCAAGACGCGCAGCTTAAGGCCCTTCTGCACGATCTTCCGGATCTCCGCGTTCGATGATGGGCTAGCGCGCACATTCACCGCGCCGACGGTCTGGAGCCACTCATCCTTACTGGTGAGTTCGGAGGCCGCCGCCACGAGCCTGCCGAGCGGTCCAGGGTTCTCCTCGTCGGGCGCTTTGCTCTCCGTCTCGACCGGGGCGGCAGCAGCATTTTCCGGTTTAGCGCTGACGGTTTGGGCCGGTTTGATCGGGGCTTCGCCGCCTTGCGACCAATGCTGTTTGAGACCCGCGAGCTTCGTGGCGCGATCCGTGACGCCGAGCGTGGCGGCGCGGTCATACCAACCCTTGGCCGCCAGAATGTCGGACTTGATGCCTTGTGCGCCGATCCCCGTAATGATGGCCGGGTCATAGGTCGCGCCGAGCGCCAACACCGCCTCGCCGCTGCCGGCTTCCGCCGCGCGCATGAAATAGGCGCGCGCCCCGGCGAAATAGCCCACCGCCATCATCTTGTGGCCATGGATCATCAAGTCCTCGACGCGATCCGCTTCGTCCGACCGGACCACCAGTCCCGTGGCGGGTGCCGGCGCGATCTCAAGCCGCGTCTCCGTATGGGCCAGCACCGTGCCGTCCGCCGCCACCAGCTCCACGCGGAAGTCCGCCGCGCCGCTCTGGTCCGCTGGCAGACGCAAGGTGAGGCCAGCGATTTCGTCCGGGCGCAGGCTCCATTCCTTGGCGCCATAGGGACGCCCTTCCGAGAACGCTGCCCCCTCGGGCAGGCCGCGGATGGCGATGACGCTCCGCTCAGGCAGGGCCTCGGCCGTGTCGATGGCGATGGCGAAGCTCACGTCCTCGCCCGCCTTGGCCACGATCTCCTCCGGGGCCGTCAGAGCGATTTCCGGTGCCTTCCGCGCCGGTCTGAGCCTTGGCGTGGCGGCCATGGCCGCGTGCTGGCTTGTCCATGTGCGGAGCTGGCTGAAATCGAACACGCCGTCCGGCCCGCGGATGGCGCCGAGCCATAGAAGGCCCACAAGGATCGCGACCGGAAGGATGGCAACGAGTGTCGCCAGGGTAAGGATGCCGCGCCTCGGCACTCGAACCCGCCGTATTGCGCGCGCGCCGCTCGCCGGTGCGGCTTCACGGGCCGATGCGTGCGCTGCCGCGTTCTTCGCCGCCCGCGCCGCCTCAGGCGCGAAGCGCCGAGCCATGGCGGACACGGTTGGATCCGGCGTCGGCGTCACAGGTCTTCGCTTGGACGTCGCGGGCATTTCGGCTGCGATCCGTTGGGCCAAGCTTTGCGGACTTGGCATTTCTGGCATTTGAGTTTGTCCGAGCGCCGGTTGCGCCATGGCTCCCTCCTACGCGGTTACCAAACTAGGGGTGTGCGTTCTGGGTCTTGCTCCATTCCACAAAAGCGCGGAACAGCTTGGCCCGCTCATCCGGCGATGCCGCCACGGGCCCTGTATTGGCTTGCGCCATGAATGTTTCGAAGCGGGCTTGCGTGCCTGGATCGGCGGCGGCAACGCTTTTGGCGCGATCGATCCAAGCCTGCGCCGCCGGGGAGCGTTTCCAGCCCTCCAGGGTCGCCGCGAAATTCACCTGCTGCCATTTCGGATGACGTGGCGGCACCAAGAACGCATCGAAGTTCGAGAAGAAGCGATTGATGAAGCGGCCGATCTTCCGGTAGCGTGTGCTGTTGCGTTTCCAATTGAACGACACCAGCACGGCGCAGACTGAGATGGTGTCCACGCGCGCACCGTCCTCGATCAACGCTGGATAGTCGTCGTGGCCAAGGGCGGCGGGGTAGTAGTCCGCCTCCAGCCCTTTGATGTAGGGCACGCCGAGAAGCTTGAGTCCGTCGCCCCGGTCGAGCTGACTAAGGATCGGCGTCGGCTTGCCGGCGACCACGACCGTGGCGTCGATGTCGCCTGATTTGAGCTTGGCCAGCGCATCGGCCTCGTTGAGATGCACTTCGCGCACGGTGATGCCGAGGGCTTCAAACACGAGGCGCGCGGTGATTTCGGCGCCGCTGCCTTCCATGCCGGTATTGACGGTCTTGCCTTCAAGCGCGCCAAGGTCGCGCGTTTCGGCACGCGCCAGGACGTGCATCTCCTCGTTAAACAGCTTGGCGACATAGGTGACCTTGTTGGAGATGCCGGACCCAAGCTCGCCGGTCCGGGCGAAATGCTTGAGCACATTGGTGTGGGTGATGCCCATGTCGACGCCGCGCATGAACATCACGTCTTTGAGGCTTTGGGCCGGGCCTTTGCCGACCATAGGCACGACGCGCAAGGCCTCGCCATCGTCGAGCGCCGCGGCAATATCTTGGACGATGGCCAAATCGGTGGCCTGGGCGCTGCCGGCCATGATCGTCACCATGTTGTCGTTCAGCCGTGTGCGATAGCTCTCGCGCACACTTGTCGGCGACGGGCGGCTCTTGGCATGGCTCTTGGCGCTGTCTTTGGCGTCGGCGGTCTCCACCGCGATAAGCGGCAGGATGCCGAGCAGGCATAGTCCTACGGCGAGGGCGATACGCATTACGGGCCCCTCTTTGGTGGCGTTTCACGAACCAGCCGCATCTGCGGCATGCCCGTCTACAACGCCGAGAGGCCCGTTTGGTTTCCTAGAATGTGCGGAGGCGGAAGAACGCCCTAATCCCCGTCCATCTTCAGCGCGGCGATAAACGCTTCCTGGGGAATGTCGACCTTGCCGAAGCTCCGCATCCGTTTCTTGCCCGCCTTCTGCTTCTCCAGCAGTTTGCGTTTGCGGGTGATGTCGCCGCCATAACATTTGGCGGTCACGTCCTTGCGGAGCGCGCTGATGGTCTCGCGCGCGACCACCTTGCCGCCGATCGCCGCCTGGATTGGGATCTTGAACATGTGGCGCGGGATCAGGTCTTTCAGCTTGTCGACCATGGACCGGCCACGCGCCTCGGCGCGGGCGCGGTTGACGATGACCGACAGCGCATCGACGGGCTCGGCGTTGACCAGGATCGCCATCTTGACCAGGTCGCCCTCCTCGTAACCGATGATGTGATAGTCGAACGAGGCATAGCCGCGGGTGACTGATTTCAGCCGGTCGTAGAAGTCGAACACCACTTCGTTCAGGGGCAGGTCGTAAACGAGCATGGCGCGGGAGCCCGCATAGGTCAGCGTCTTCTGCCGTCCGCGCCGGTCCTCGCACAGCTTCAGAACAGCGCCGAGATGTTCGTCGGGTACGAGAATTGTCGCTTCGATCCACGGCTCCTCGATCCGGTCGATCTTCTGAACGTCCGGCATGTCGGCGGGGTTGTGCAGCTCCTGCATCGTGCCGTCGGTCAAGTGGACGTGGTAGACGACCGACGGCGCCGTCGCGATGAGCCCAATATCGAATTCGCGCTCTAGGCGCTCGCGGATGATCTCCAAATGCAGCAGTCCGAGAAAGCCGCAGCGGAAGCCGAAGCCGAGCGCGGCGGAGGTCTCCATCTCGAAATCGAAGCTCGCATCGTTGAGCCGGAGCTTGGCCATGGCTTCGCGCAGATCCTCAAACTCGCTGGCATCGATGGGAAACAGGCCGCAAAACACCACGGGCTGGGATGGCTTAAATCCGGTCAGCGGTTTGGCCGTTGGCTTCTTCTCGTCGGTCACGGTGTCGGCGACGCGGGTGTCGGCCACCTGCCGGATTTGGGCGGTGAAGAAACCGATCTCGCCGGGGCCGAGCTCTGAACGTATTTCCTGTTTGGGGCGGAAGATGCCAACCCGGTCCACCTGATAGGTGCCGCCCGTCAGCATCAGGCGGATACGGTTTCCCTTGGCAAGCTTGCCGTCGATGATCCGCACGAGCACGACCACGCCGAGATAGGCGTCGTACCAGCTGTCCACTAGTAGCGCCTTCAGCGGCGCATTGGCGTCGCCCTTCGGCACTGGCAGGCGATGGACGATGGCTTCGAGAACGTCTTCGACACCCTTGCCGCTCTTAGCCGAAATCTCCAACGCATCGTGGGCGTCGAGGCCGATCACGTCCTCGATCTGCTGACGCACGCGTTCGGGCTCCGACGCCGGCAGGTCGATCTTGTTCAAGACCGGGATGATGTCGTGATCGTTGTCGAGCGCCTGATAGACATTGGCGAGCGTCTGAGCTTCGACGCCTTGGGTGGCGTCGACCACGAGCAGGGAGCCCTCGCAAGCCGCTAAGGACCGGTTGACCTCATAGGCGAAGTCCACATGGCCGGGGGTGTCGATCAGATTGAGCTCATAGAGCTGCCCATCCTTGGCGCGATAGTCGAGGCGCACGGTCTGGGCTTTGATCGTGATTCCGCGCTCGCGCTCGATCTCCATGGAATCGAGCACCTGCTCTTTCATCTCCCTCGCCGTAAGGCCGCCGCAGAGCTGGATCAGCCGGTCTGCCAGCGTCGACTTGCCGTGGTCGATATGGGCGATAATGGAGAAATTGCGGATATGGGAAAGGGATGTCGTCTTAGATGAACTCATGGCCGTTTCGTAGGGGAGCAAGCCGCCATCGGTCAAGCGCCAGCCTGCGACAATAAAGGCGAAACCATGCTGACCATTGCCCTAAATTTGCAGTTGTCATGGGTTAGACCAGTTCTGCTAGGAAGGTGCTCCCAACCGGATTGGAGAATCACATGTTCAAGAAGCTGCTCCTCGCCGCGTTTGCGGCCGGTCTCGTCTCCGCCACGACGCTTCCCCTGCAGCTCGCGCCCGCCCAGGCCGGCGAGATGGTCGCCATGACTTGCAAGGACGCTGCTAAGGCGCAATATCCGGACGATCGCAAGATGCGCCGCGAGTTTAAAAAGGCGTGCAAAGAGATTTGGAAGGCTGCCCAATAGGCAGTTTCCATAAGGATTTAGGTCGGCCAGGGACCTAGGTTCAAGTCGAGCGAAGGGGCGCCGCGTATTGGCTCCCCTTCACTTTTTTCCCGCCACGGCCGTTTGGCCCGGTGGGCGTCAACCAAATCGCAACATGCCTACTGGTAATGGCTTTTTGCGGCAGAACGACCGATTGACCGACGAGGTCAAAACCGGGACTTATCGGGCCGCCGAATGTTGCGAATTTTTCATGGGAGGAACCCCTATGCTTAAGAAAGTCTTTCTGGCTACCGCTGCCACCGTCATCCTTGCAGGCGCTTCGATGAGCGCCGTTCCGGCACAGGCTGGCATGATGAACATGAGCCTTCTCGACTGTGCAAAGAAGGCGAAGGCGAGCATCCTACCGATCGCAAGGCGCGGAAAGCCTGCAGGAAGTCCTGCAAGGCGAAGAAGGACGGCATCCTTTCCGGTCTCCGGAAGAGCTAGTCCAAACGCCTTAGAGTTATGCGAAAGGCCCGCGCTTCGGCGCGGGCCTTTTGTTTTGTCTGCCGTGCTGATGTTGGGGTTGAGTCAGCTGTTCTTGCCGCCCCAAATCTCGGCGAGCCGTTGGGCCCGGCCACAGCGCCATTTGTAGTATTTGTAGGCCACCGGATTCTTGTTGTGATAATCCTGGTGATAGCCCTCCGCGTCGTAGAAGGTCGTCACCGGCGTAATCTCGGTCTCCACCGTCTGCTTGAAGCGCTTGGCGATCTGCTTCTTGGTGGTCTCGGCCAGCTTCCTCTCCGCATCGTTAGAGACATACACCACGGTCTCGTAAGCGTGTCCCTTGTCGCAGAACTGCCCGATCGGATCGAACGGGTCGATATTGTGCCAGAAATGGTCGAGCAGCATCGCGTAAGTGACCTTGGACGGGTCGTAGGTCACCTTCAGTGCCTCGATATAGCCCTTGTGGCTGCCATAGGTAGGGTTGGGGGTCATGCCGCCCGCATAGCCCGACACGGTCGCGGTGACGCCATCCACCTTGTCGAAGGCATCTTCCACGCACCAGAAACAGCCGCCCGCGAAAATCGCGGTCTTGGTCTCCGTTGCCCGCGAGTTGTCCGCACCGCCGGCGAACATCATGAACGTCGCCAGGAAGGCCGCCATCAGGCCCGCACAGATCCATCGCGCAATCATTGAGCTTCTCCACATTGTTATCTGGCTGAAACGATAAGGAGTGCGGGGCCAGGAGCAAGTGGCTCTCGCGTGACCGTGATTTGAATTGAAGGCGGCGCATTTTTGTTTAAGCGCTTGGGGCGGCTTGCTGATATGGGTTACTGAGGCGTCATGCAGCAGTTTCTGTCTTTACCGCGCGACGCCATGAAGGCGGCCTACGACGTGGTCGTGGTCGGTTCGGGCTATGGCGGCGGGGTTTCCGCCTCGCGGCTTTCGCGCGCTGGCCAACGCGTCTGCGTCATCGAACGGGGCCGGGAATTTCCGACCGGTTCTTTTCCCGACCGCTTTCCAGAGCTGCGGCGCGAGCTTCGGTTGAATGACGGCAAGATGCGCTCAGGCTCGCGCACCGGCTTGTTCGATTTCCGGCTCGGGGCCGATATCCATGTGCTGGTCGGCTGTGGGCTTGGCGGCGGCTCGCTCATCAATGCCGGCGTGGGGCTTCGGCCGGACGCCCGCGTGTTCGCCGACGCGGCGTGGCCGGAAGCGGTGGCGAAAGATGGACTGCTCGATCTGGGCTTCGAGCGGGCAGAAGAGATGCTGCGCCCGTCGCGCTACACAGACGCGCCCCAACTCACCAAATATCGCGCACTTGAAGTGGCGAGCAAATCCTTCGGTCAGTCGCCGGTCGCCGCCCCCGTGGTGGTGAGCTTCGAGGACACCGTCAATCCAGCGGGCGTCACGCAAGCCGCGTGCACGCTCTGCGGCGATTGCTGCTCGGGCTGCAATGTCGGCGCTAAGAACACCGTGGCCGTGACTTACCTGCCCGACGCCAAGGCCCATGGCGCCGAAATCTTCACCGAGCTTTCCGTGAGCCATGTGGAGAAGCGCAGCGGCGGCTGGCGCGTTCACTTCGCCCCGTCCGAGGAGAAAGACGGCGAGGCTCGCTTCGTCGATGCCAAGACCGTCGTGCTGGCGGCGGGGACGCTTGGCTCCACCGAGATTCTGCTCCGCTCCCGCGACCGTGGGCTCACGCTATCGGACCGGCTCGGCCATAGCTTCTCGGCCAATGGCGACATCATCGCGTTTGCCTTGGGCGGACGCGAGCGGGTGAATGCCGTCGGCGTCGGCGAGCCACCGAAATTTACCGGTGACACCGTTGGTGCCTGTGTCGCCGGGCAGATCGAGTTGCCTGACGAAGAGACGCTCGACAACTCCATGGTCATCCAGGAGGGCGTCATGCCCTCGGCCTTGGCGCCGCTCCTGCCGGTGTTCTTTATTGCCGGCGGCCGCATTCTTGGCGCCGCGAAAAGCCTCATCAAGGGCGTCTATCAAGGTCCGCTCTCGCGCCTGCACACCTTCTTCGTGGTGTCCCATGACGACGCTAAAGGCCAGATCAAGCTCGACAAGGGCCATGCGCAAATCCATTGGCCCAATGTCGGCGAGCAGCCGGTTTATGCCCGCGTCGATGCGGCATTGACCAAGGCGGCGAAGGCCGTCGGCGCGCACTATATCAAGAGCCCGATGGCCGCCACCATGGGCACTAAGCCGGCCACGGCGCATCCTCTTGGTGGCTGTGGCATGGGCGAGGAGGCCGCCAGCGGCGTGGTCAATCACAAATGTCAGGTCTTCGCCGGGGTGCAAGGCGAGGGCGTCCATGCCGGGCTTTATGTCTGCGACGGCGCGGTCGTCCCGCGTTCCATCGGCGTCAACCCGCTGCTCACCATCACCGCGCTCACCGAACGCGCCATGGTTCATTTCGCCCGCGACCACAATCTCGGATTCGATACAGATCCGATCCGCGAAGAAGAACGGACCAGCGTGTAAGCCAGGCTAGCTGTTAGCTGCGCAGTTCGCCGCCAGTGGCTTTGGCGACAGCGGCGACGACCTTGCCGGCCACCGCGTCGATCTCGGCATCGGTCAGCGTCTTGTCGCGCGGCTGGAGCGTCACCTCGATGGCGAGTGACTTTTTGCCTTCGGGCACGCCTTGGCCGGTGAACACATCGAACATGTTCACGGCGGTAATCAGAGAACGGTCGGCACTAGCCGCGGCGCGCACGAGTTTCCCGGCATCGACGTCTCCATCGACCAGGAAGGCGAAGTCGCGGCGCACCGGCTGAAGGTCTAGAGCCTCGAGCGCCGGCTTGGCCGTGCCTTTGCGTTTGGGTGGCGGCAGATTATCGAGAAACAGCTCAAACGCCGCCATGGGTGCATTGGCCTCAAGCGAGGCGAGGATGTCGGGATGAAGCTCGCCAAAGACGCCAAGTGTGACCTTGGGTCCGAGCTTCAATGCGCCGGAGCGGCCCGGGTGGAACCAAGCGGGTGCTTCCCGCGCCACCATGAGCTTCGATTGATCAAGACCAAGAGCCGCCAGCGCCGCGACGGCATCCGCCTTGACGGCAGCCCAATCGGCGGCAGGCGCCTCGCCCGACCAGTGGCGGCCCGAGCCGTCGAGCGTCGAGTGACCGAACCGCACGCCGGAGGCGGCAACATATTGGTCTTCCGGTTCCGCACCGCGATAAGCCTGGCCGAGTTCGAACAGGGCGCCGTCGGCAAAGCCCCGGTCGCGATTGCGCTTAGCGGCGGTGATGAGACCCGGCAACAGGCTCGGCCGCATCTGCGCCAGCTCCGTGGAGATGGGATTGGCCAGCGTCAGCTCGGGCTGGCCGCCGCCGAATAATTCTGCCTCGTCTGGCGGGACGAAAGACCAGGTCACGGCCTCGACAAAGCCCCGCGCGGCGAGCAGACGGCGCACGCGCTTCTGCCGCGCTTGGCGTTCGGTGAGAACGGGCGCGGCGACACCGGCCATGCGTGTGAGCGGCGTAGCGGGGACGCGATCGACGCCCACAAGCCGCACCACTTCCTCGACCAGATCGACGGCGGCGGTGAGGTCCGGGCGCCAGGTCGGTGGCGTGGCCCTCAGCACATTGGCCTTGCCATCGAGCGTGACGCCGAGCGCGGTGAGGCGGCGCCTGATCTCGCTGTGGGGCAGGGACAGCCCGCTTAAGCGGCCGATCAAGGTCATGTCGAATTCGAACGCCGGGGTCGGCTTTGGCGTCTTGCCGGTGATGGTGATTTTGCCGGGGCTTCCGCCACACAGCTCGGTCACCATATGGGTGGCCAGCTCTAGTCCGGGCACCACGAATTCAGGGTCGACGCCGCGCTCGAAGCGGAAGCGCGCATCGGATTGGATATTCAGGGTCCGGCCCGTGCGCGCCGTGCGATTCGGATCGAAATAGGCGGACTCGATGAAGACGTTGGTAGTCTCCTCGGTGCAGCCGGTTTCCTCGCCGCCGATCACGCCGCCAAGGCCGAGCACGCGCGCCTCGTCGGCGATGACGCACATATCCTCGTCCACCGCGTAGGTCTTGCCGTCGAGCGCGAGGAACTTCTCGCCCGTCTTGCCGAGCCGCGCGCGGATGGCGCCTGTGAACTTGTCGGCGTCATAGACATGGAGCGGACGGCCCCGGTCGTAGGAGATGTAATTGGTGATATCGACTAGGGCGTTGATGGGGCGAAGCCCAATGGCCGTCAGGCGCCGCCGCAGCCATTCGGGGCTTTTCGTGTTCTTGACGTCGCGCACCAGCCGTCCGGCGAAGATGGGACAGGCGTCCTTCGCGTCCTTGGCGAAGTCGAGCTTTATGGCGACGGGGTTATCGAAGCCACCTTTGATCGGCTTGATGGGGTTCTTCTTGAGCTTGCCGATGCCGGCCGCCGCCAGATCCCGCGCAACGCCACGCACGCCGAGGCAGTCGGGCCGGTTCGGCGTGATGGCGATGTCGAACACCACATCGTCGAGGCCGAGCGCTTTGGCCGCCGAGCTGCCCACTTTTGTCTTCGGGGGAAGCTCGATGATGCCGGAATGCTCGTCGGACAGTTCAAGCTCCCGCTCCGACGCCATCATGCCGTTCGATTCGACGCCCCTGATCTTGACCTTGCTTAGGGTGAGATCGATGCCCGGCACATAGGCGCCCACGGGCGCGAACACGCCCTTGAGGCCGGCGCGCGCATTCGGCGCGCCACACACCACCTGCAAGCGCTCCTTGCCGGTGTCGATTTCCAGGACTTGAAGCTTGTCGGCGTCGGGGTGCTTCTTCGCGCTCACCACCTCGGCCACGCGGAAGGATTTGAGCGCGGCGGCGGGATCGAACACGTCTTCGATCTCAAGCCCGATGCGGGTGAGCGTCTCGGCGATCTCGTCCACGGACGCGTCCGTGTCGAGATGCTCTTTCAACCATGAGAGGGTGAATTTCATGGCTAGCGACTAAGCCCCGCGGCGAGTGTGGGCACGGCGAGCGGGGCGAAGCCATAATGTTTCAGCCAGCGCAGATCGCCGGAGAAGAACGCGCGCAAGTCCGGCATGCCGTATTTCAGCATGGCCAGGCGGTCGATGCCCACGCCGAAGGCAAAGCCCTGATATTTCTTCGAGTCGAGCTCGACGGCTTTCAGCACGTTCGGATGCACCATGCCGCAGCCCAAAATCTCGAGCCAGCGGTCGCCCTCGCCGATGCGGATTTCGTCGCCGACTTTGGCGTAACCGATATCCACTTCCATGGACGGCTCGGTGAAGGGGAAATGGCTGGCGCGGAAGCGCATGCGCACTTCCGGCACTTCGAAGAACGCTTTGCAGAATTCCTGCAGCACCCATTTCAGATGACCGAGATGGGTCTCCTCGTCGATCACAAGCCCTTCGACCTGATGGAACATCGGTGTGTGGGTCTGGTCGGAGTCGCAGCGATAGACGCGGCCTGGCGCGATGATGCGCAGAGGCGGCTTCTCTTTCAGCAGGGTGCGGATCTGCACCGGGCTCGTATGGGTCCGCAGCAAGGGACGCGTGCCGTCCGGCTTCTGCGCGAAATAGAATGTGTCGTGGTCCTGCCGCGCCGGATGCTCCGGCGGGATGTTGAGCGCGGTGAAATTGTTGAAGTCGGTCTCGATGTCGGGCCCCTCGGCGATCGAGAAACCCATATCGGCGAAGATCTCGGTGATCTCGTCGGTGACCTGGCTCACCGGATGAATGCGCCCCTCGGCTAGAGGTCCTTCGCGCACCGGAAGCGTGACATCGGCGGTTTCTTGCGCCAGCCGTTCGGCGGTCGCGGCGGATGCAAGCTCCTGGCGCTTCACTTCAAGCGCCTCGGCGACGGCGGTCTTGACCGCGTTGACGGCTTGACCGAAGTCGCGGCGCTCTTCCGGCGGCATCGAGCCAAGTCGCTGCATCAGGGCCGACACGCGGCCCTTCTTGCCGAGGGCGCCAACGCGCACGTCTTCGAGCGTGCCAAGATCAGAGGCGCCCGCGATGGCCGCGAGCAACTCCGCTCTTAGGCTGTCGAGCTCTGGCGCGCTCATGGCTCCGGCTCCCCCTGGCCCGGTGTGCGGGCGGCTTTAGGCCTGCGCGGCGGCGGCGGCCTCGACCAGGCTCTGAAAGGTTTGCGGCTCGTGCACGGCGATATCGGCCAGCACCTTGCGATCGAGGTCGATCCCGGCCCTTTTCAGGCCATTGATGAACTGACCGTAGGTCGTGCCGTTGGCGCGCGCGGCGGCGTTGATGCGCTGGATCCACAGGGCGCGGAACGTGCGCTTTCTCACCTTGCGGTCGCGATAAGAATATTGGCCGGCTTTATCGACGGCCTGCTTGGCGATGCGGATGGTATTCTTGCGGCGGCCGTAATAGCCCTTGGCTTTGGCCAGGACCTTGCGGTGCCGGGCATGGGCGGTAACGCCGCGTTTCACACGGGACATAGCGGATGCTCCTTAAAGCTGGTCTCGTCCTTAGGCCCTAGCGGGCATAAGGGAGAAAATTCCTCTTCACGATCTTGGCGTCTGCGTCCGAGAGGACCATCGTCCCCCTGGCATTGCGGATGAACTTCGTGGTCCGCTTGATCATGCCGTGACGCTTGCCGGCGGCGAGGCATTTCACCTTGCCGGTAGCCGTGACCTTGAATCGCTTCTTGGCACCGCTCTTGGTCTTGAGCTTGGGCATTTGGCTTCCTTAATTGTGGCCGTGGCAGGATAAAGACCTGTCCGGCGTTCTTGCGCTTGATGGAAAGCATTTGAGCCGCCACGGCATGCCCTGCCGGGCGGCTCCTTGAAGGGCGGGTTATAGGGGGAATTCTCGCGGGTTGAAAGCCCCAATAAGCGTCCCGACTTGAATGCTTAACCACCCACCTTAACGCTTGCTTTGACTCCAACGCGTATAAAAGGCGTTGGATTTTCTGTGCATTGCCAGGGACTTGTAGTGTAAAGCGCGCCTGCACAGCCGGACACTGCTGGTAGCGGGAGCCCGAATGCCCAAAAAGTGGACCCATTGGCTGAACGAGATCCCGCGCGCCCGGTTCGATCTTCTCGCAATGCTGGCCCTATCGGTCCCCGCTTTCATTTTTGTCGTTTGGGTCGATGCCCTCGACAAGTTCTTCGAATTCAGCCGGCTCCACGAAGATTATGAGATCGATGAGATTATCTCCTTTCTCTTTCTCGTCGGCATTGCCGCCATCGTCTATTCGGCGCGCCGTATCGCCGACCTGCGCCGGGAGATGGGGCAGAGGCGTGCGGCTGAACGGGAAGCGCAGCGCCTTGCCCGCCATGACATTCTGACGGGGCTCCCCAATCGCCGGCGTTTCCTCGAAGAGTTCAATCACCAGGTTCGCGAGGCCAGCCAGGAGCAACGCTGCGCCCTGTTCGTGATCGATCTGGACTACTTCAAGCCGATCAACGATCTCTACGGCCATCGGCTGGGGGACGAAGTGCTGCGCGTCGTCGCCCAGCGTCTTACCGAGATCGTGGAAGACAAAGGCACGGTCACCCGGCTCGGCGGTGACGAGTTTGGTATCGTCATGACGGTGGGCCAGGACGACGAGCTTGCGCTCAGCCTTGCGCGCCGCATCGTCCATGACATTCCAAAGCCGATCAAACTTGCCGCTTTGTCTCTCGAAGTGGCCGCCAGCGTCGGTGTTGCGATGTACGACCCAAAACGCGTGCGCCGCACCGATATCGACCGCCGCGAAACCAGCCCGGTCGAAATTGTCCTCCGCCAGGCCGACATGGCCATGTACCGGGCGAAGACGGACGGGCGGGGACGGTACCGCTTGTTCGACGCCGATATGGACCAGCGGCTTCAGCAGAGGGTCCAGCTCGAACGGAAGATCAAGGGCGCCGTGGAACGTGGAGAGATCGTTCCCTACTATCAGCCGCTCGTGGATCTCCAAACGCAGGAGACCATTGGTTGCGAGCTTCTCGCGCGCTGGCGGCACTCGACCATGGGCGTGCTGCCGCCTTTGACGTTCATTCCCATTGCCGAAGACACGGGTACGATTGGTGTGCTCACCGATGCGCTGCTCATCCAGGGCTTGAAGGATGCCGAGGTCTGGCCCGACGACGTCTATCTGTCGGTGAATCTATCGCCCCGGCAATTCGCCGATCCGATGCTCGCGCAGAGGATTTTGGGCATCTTAGCGGCGGCGAGTTTTCCACCCCACCGGCTTGAGATCAAGATTACCGAGACGGCCGTGGTGCAGCGCCTGGAGGAAGCCAAGAGCACGCTCAAGTCTCTCCGCGATCTCGGGGTTCGCATCGCGCTCGACGATTTCGGCACGGGCTATTCGGGCCTGCATCACTTGCGCGAACTCAAGCTCGACACCATCAAAATCGATCGCTCGTTCGTCAGCGACATGCTGAAACATGACGACGACGAAAAGCTGGTCGAAGCGATCGTGACCATGGGGCGCGTGCTGGGCCTGCGCACCATAGCCGAAGGCATCGAGACGAAAGACGTGTTGGATAAACTCGTCGCGCTCGGATGCGATACGGGCCAGGGTTTTCTGTTCCGCCGGCCGGAGCCTATGATGGCGGCTGCCGTGACAAAAGCGTATGCCGCCCGCTCTCGCGCCTAGCGCGGGGCGAGCACCATCACCATCTGCCGTCCCTCAAGCCGGGGTTCCGACTCGACCTTGGCGATCTCCGTGGTGTCCTGCTTGACCTTGTTAAGCAGTTGCACGCCGAGATTCTGATGGGCCATTTCGCGGCCACGGAAGCGCAGGGTCACCTTGACCTTGTCGCCCTCCTCGAAGAACCGGTTCATCGACCGCATCTTCACGTCGTAGTCGTGCGTGTCGATGTTCGGCCGCATCTTGATCTCTTTGATCTCGACGGTGCGCTGCTTTTTGCGCGCCTCGGCGGCCTTCTTCTGAGCCTGATATTTGAATTTGCCGAAATCCAGGATCTTGCACACCGGCGGCACGGAGTTGGGCGAGATCTCGACAAGGTCGAGCCCGGCCTCCAACGCGCGCTCGCGTGCGTCTTCGATGTCGACGACACCGACATTTTCGCCTGTGGCGTCAATGAGCTGGATTTTTGGAGTGTCGATGCCCTCGTTGACACGGGGGCCTCCCCGATTAGGGGTGAGCTTCATGGGCCGTCTTGCGATGTTCGTTCTCCTCGTTTGATTAGGCACCCTCGCCGCGGCGAGGCGCGGGGTGCATCTAAAACTCACATTGAACCCAATGGTTCTACAGGATGGGAAAGGAGCCTGACAAGTCGCGCGGCATTTTCAAAGTTGAAGCAATCGGCGCTTTGGCCGCACTCACGGGGCTGGTTCCTCGGCCCGACAAAAGCTGACAGCCAACGCGGCGTACATTGCTGCAAGCCCGGCAACGGCCATCAACCAACTTTGCCACATCCCCCATGAGAAGCCGAAAATTGTCAGAAACGCAGTCAGTTGAGCCAGGATGAACGGCTGCATTGGTGTGGACAGGCGGCCGATATAGCCGATCATGGACGCCCCCGCCGCGATCAGCAGGATCACGCCGAAAGCCCCGAGCTCATACCAGGCTTGCAAGAATGCATTGTGAGCATGCCAGCCAGCGCGCCAAGCGTACACGTATCCCTCCGGCTTTTCCGGCGCCTTCAGATTCTGTTGGCTCTTGCGGGTCGATGTGAGGCCGATACCAAGAAGCGGTGCTTTCGGAACCTGCTCTGCCGTATAGGCCCACAGGATGACGCGCGCCTTTGCCGAGAATGGGAGCCATTCGGCCTGATGGAGCTGTGCTTTGAGCGCGATAGTCGCGAAGGGGACGACCAGGATGAAAGCCAGGCACCAGCCGATCCAAAGGGCGCGTCGCGTGGCTGTGGGCCAAGGCCGAGCGATCACGAATACGATCGCGCTGAGCACCAGACCAAGTTTCGATGTCTCGTGGTGCGAAAGCCCAACTGAGGCGATAACGGCCAAGCAGAGCACGATGATGGCGATAAGCCCCCAACGCTTGTCCCCTAGCCGACCCAAACACGCGAGCGCAGGCCAGAGCATCAAGAGCATCACGGCTACATGTCGATTGAGTTCGAAGATCGCGATCCTGAGAACCATTCCGTCCTGAACGACCAGACCTTTGAGACCGTCCGGCCGCGTGATCGGCAAAGTGTTGAACATCAACCGGACGAGATAGTGACTGGTGGCGAGCTCGAACAGGACGAACGCGATGCCTACGGCAAGCCCGGCGAGAAAGGCCGCAAGGGCGGCACGGATTTGCGGCTTCTGCCAGGTGCTAAGAGCACGGCTCGCGCCAAAGGTCATAAGGACAATAAGTCCGAACCAGGCAGCCTTGCCGAAGGCTCTCGAGGGGTCCAGAGACCACGTCGCATTCACAAACAAATAGGCGGTCAGCACTGCAAACAGCGTTAGTCCGAGATCGAGCCGGAAAAGCTGTTTTGGGCTCTGTCCTTGAACAAGTGCTGTGATCACGCACGCAATCGACAGCACGATGAGTACGGGGACAGTCGTTCGCGGCGCGAGAAGTGTGAGGAGCGGCGCGATAAAGAAGAGCGCGCGGATTACTACGAACTCACGCCGTAAAGCGAACTTGACCATTGGCCGCATCGGTTAGCCCGGTGTTTGGTCGTCGCCAGCGTGATCCCCTCAAGGGTCAAACACGTAACAGTTGGGAACAGAGGTCGCAAGCCATTCTCAGACCGGGGTTGCGGGGTCAGCCTTGCATGACGGGCACGGGCGCGTCGAAGCGGCCCCGCCGCCGCTGAACCCGCCGCAGGATCTGATTCACGAAACGGCTGGCTTCACTGCTGATGAAATTCGAGGCGTGGCGTTCAAGCGGACGGGGACGCGCGGCGGCCGTGTCGTGCCGCACCTCGCGCCACGTCTCCCATAATTTTTGATCGATCGAGCTTTCCGCCACGATATCGGCGACCATGCGCGGCGAAAGCTGGCCCATCGTGACGGGCGTCCATCCGACATTTTGCACCAGCTCGGCCAGGGTGTTCCGCGGCGTGGCGTTAGCGGAAATCTCCAGCCGGCTTCCCAGTGCCGCCAGGAAGTCGTCGCAAAGCCGGTAGTCGCCAACGAACCAGAAAGTGGCGAGGAACGCATTGGCCAGATCGTATTTGTCAGTGTCGGCCAGACTGGCAATCTGAAGCCAAGACAGCTCAAGGAAGTTCTTGAGAATGTAGTGGGTGACGAAGTTTCGCTGGGTGGCGCCATAGGCCACTTCAACGCCGTAGGGCTGGAGGCCCCGGGAGATGTAGCGCGTCATCCGGTAGTTGTAATAGGAGACGAAATGGCTCGCGGGGTCCCGTAGCAGAAGGCTCCGCTTGATCGGACGCCCGGCGAACAGGGGGTCGAGCGAAAGCCCCAGAAAATGTCCGCCGACGACCTTCGCCGAACGTGGATTGGGCAAGTGAGCGGAATCGTACCGGGTGAGGAGGCGGCCCAACCCCCGTCTTTTCTTCAAGCGATGATACGCCGACTTCGGCAGGGCGGCGGCCAGATGGCGGTCAATCGTTCGGCCTGCGCATTTTGGCACATGGTAGACGAAGTGAACCGGTGAGCTTTCCAGCTCACGCGAAGACCAGGACCGAGCCGGACTCTGTAACTTAGTCACCGTGGACATAGATGAAAGATTACTCCTGGCATGTTTAACAACATGTTTCATTGTTGGTTCCAAATGGGGACGCGCCTCCTTGGATGTAAGGGCATGGGTGGCAAACGTCGGCGCCGCGCTGACAGGCCTAGGATTTGCGTGAAACGTCCCGGGCCTCCTGGTGGCGCTTCTGCCGCGAGGTTGAGCCAAACAACTCGTCCTACAAGCCGGGTGTTGGGCAGTGCATTTTCTGCAAAGCAAACCGGGCGATAGAATGACGTTGGTGCGGCAGTGCTTTGTCGGCGAAAGTCTATGAGGCCAAAGGCGCTTATGCGCCGTCGCCAGCCTCTGGTGCCGTTTCGAATAGCGGTGGATGCTCGAAGCTCTCAGCCAATCGCGTGCCGAGCAACTCATCGTAGACGGCCAGCGTCTTCGCCTGCATCCGGGCCAGTATGAATTTCTTGCTGACGCGCTCCCGCGCGCGTTTCCCAATCTCCGCACGTTTCTCCGGCGTTAGCGCGAGCGTCTTGCCGATGCGATCCGCCAGCGCCGCGACATCGCCGTGCGGCACGAGGTAGCCTGTGAAGTCTGCCGAATCGCCCTCGGCGGCGACGATGGTCTCCGGCAACGCTCCGATATCCGAGACGATGACCGGGCAACCCATGGCCTGCGCCTCGATGCTGGTCCGGCCGAAGGTCTCGGCCACCAGCGAGGGCACCAGCGCCGTATGGGCCGCCAGAAAGGCGACCGGCATGTCCGCGCAATGGCCGACCAGCTTGGCCTTGGCCTCAAGACCATGGTGCGCAATGAGGTCGTTTAGCTCCTTGCGGTAGCCGCCTCGCGTCCCGTCACCGACGAAGATCGCCATGGCCCCTTCGAACGCGCCGGCCGTGTCGAGCCGCGCCACGGCCTCAATGGCCTGCCGCTGCCCCTTGATGCCGGAGAGCCGCGCGGCATGGAGCACGATCTTGGTCTCAGGGAGTACGCCCCAAGTTTCGCGCAGTCGGGCCACCGGGCCCGGCGGCACGACGAACGGATCGAAGATCGCGCCGTCAATGCCACGGAAGATGGTCCGGATGCGCTCCCGCGTCCCGTGCTGGCGAGAGGCGATGAGGTTCGCCGTGTAATTCGAGTTGGCGATCACGCGATCGCCGCGTCCCATGACGCCGTTATAGATCGCCTTCACCGGACCGGGCTTGCCATAGGCGCCATGATAGGTCGTGACGAATGGGCGCTTGGTCCAACGCGCGGCAAGCAGCGCGCTCCAGGCCGGCGCCCGGCTTCGCGCATGCAGGAGCGAGACGTTGCGCTCCTCGATGAGCTTGGCGAGCCGCCGCGCATTGGCGAGCATGGTGGCGGGGTTCTTGCTCGCCATGGGCATTTCGATGATCTCGCCGCCGGCGCGTGTCACGGCGCTCGCCAGCCGCCCGCCTGCGGTGCCAACGAGCGCATTGGCGCCGGCGCGGATCAGCGCTTCGGCGATCTCGACGGTCGATTGTTCGCTGCCGCCGGTCTCGAGCCGGGGTACGACCTGCATTATGGTTATGTCTGTCATCACCCACGTCTTTGGCGAAAAACCAGTTTGGCGCATACCGCTAATTAGAATGGACGAGCAAGAACCACAATTCCTTGAGGTTGGCCAAGGGCCTAAACGGCGCCAGATCGCCTATCGCTGGGCTGATTCGGCCCGCGACGGCTCTGATGTGGCGATCCTTTGGCTCCCCGGCTTCCTGTCCGACATGGCCAGCACCAAGGCTTTGGCGCTTGGCGAGTGGGCTCGGGCGCACGGCCACGCCATGCTGCGGTTCGACTATTCGGCCCATGGCGTGTCGCCGGGAGACATTCTGCAAGCCTCCATCGGCGACTGGCTTGAGGAAGCGACCGCCATGCTCGGCCTCTTAAAAGGCGGCCGCGTGATCCTCATCGGTTCCTCCATGGGCGGGTGGATCGCGCTTCTCCTGGCCCGGGCCTTGGCGCGAAGTTCGGCGAAGTCTGGCACCCCGTCGCTGGCGGGCCTCGTGCTCATCGCGCCGGCCTGGGACATGACGGAAAAACTCATGTGGGAGAAAATGTCGCCGGAGACGCGCGCACAGGTGGAGACCGAAGGCGTCTATTACGCCCCCTCGCTCTATGACGAGCCTTATCCCCTCACCAAAATCTTGATCGAAGAGGGCCGCAATCATCTTTTGGCCGACGGTAATGTGGACGTGGCCGCGCCGGTGCGCATCCTCCAGGGGATGGAAGACCCCAATGTGCCGTGGCGACACGCCCTCGCACTTGTGGATCTCATCGCCACCGACGATGTCGAGCTGACACTCGTCAAGGACGGCGACCACAGCCTGTCGGGTCCTAAAGACCTTCGCCGCCTCGAAGCGACCGTCGCGGCGCTTGCTGTGCCTGTTGCGGCTAACGCGGAATAAGAGACGCGAGTCCTTCGCGATAAGTCGGGTAGCGCAGCGCCACGCCGAGTTCCGATTTGATCAACGCGTTGCCGATGCGGCGGCTTCCTTCGTAGAAGCTTCGCGCCATGGGCGTGAGGTCGGCGTCGGCGAAGTCGACTTCCGGCGGTGGCGGCACGCCGATCATCTCAGCGGCATGGGCGACAACGTCACCGGGCGCTGCCGGCTCGTCGTCGGCGACATTGTAGATAGCCCCAGGCCGTGGGCGTGCGATGGAAGCTTCCAGCACGGATGCAATATCCGCCACATGGATGCGGCTGAACACTTGGCCATTCTTGTTGATGCGCCGCGCCGTTCCCGCCGCCAGCTTGTCGAACACGCTCCGGCCTGGGCCATAGATGCCGGCAAGACGAAACACCTGCACCGGCACGCCGATCTCTTCGCCGAAATCGAGCCAAGTCTTCTCGGCCAGGACGCGGGCCTCGGTGCGCGCGCTGTTCGGCTTGGGTGCCGTTTCCTCGTCGACCCAATTGCCTTGCTGATTGCCATAGACGCCGACGGTCGAGAGATATCCGATCCATTCAAGCGAGCTCAGTTGCGCGATGTCGTCACGGTAATGGGTGAGCACGGGATCGCCCTCGGGCCCCGGTGGAATGGAGTGGAGCAGGTGGGTGGCGCCCTTTAACTGCGCCAAAAACTCCGGATTTCCGGGCTCTCCGGCGAAGCGCTCGGCGCCATAGCCTCGATCGTTAAGCTGGGTGATTTTGGCTTCGTCGCGGGCGGTGCCGGCAATTTCCCAGCCCTGGCGCGCCAGACGTTCCGCCAGCACTTGCGCCGAGAAGCCGAGACCAAACGCGAACAGGCGGCTCATGCCGCCACCGCCAACCATTCGCTGCGCACGTCAGGGTCAGGCTCATGGGGCGCCAAGTTGGCCCGCAATGTGTCCAGGCGTTTCGGAGACAGACGCGCCAGCGCCCAGACCGCCATGGCACGGACCAGCGGCGAGTCGTCATCGAGAAGCGCTTCCACGCGTGAGACGAGGTTCGCGTCGCCTGAGTTCCCGGCGGCGATCAGCACGTTGCGCAAAAACCGGTCGCGGCCCGTACGCTTGATCGGCGTGCCGCGAAACCGGGTGCGGAACGCGGCATCATCGAGCGCGAGCAGTTCGGCCAGCGGCGGGTTGTCGCTCTCGGCGCGTACGGCGAGTTTCGCTTCGTGCGATGCACTGGCGAACTTGTTCCACGGGCACACGGCGAGACAATCGTCGCAGCCAAAGATGCGGTTGCCCATGGCCGCCCGGTAGCGCGGCGCGATGTGTCCTTTGTGTTCGATGGTCAGGTAGGAGATGCACGCCCGCGCGTCGATCTCGTAAGGCGCGGGGAACGCGTTGGTCGGGCAAATCTCGAGACAGCGCAGGCCGGCGCCGAACTGATCGTCATCGCTCGCGTCGGC
>PVMS01019056.1_pt1 | contig 23989 bp, 16 predicted proteins | sample 1853461 | NCBI WGS metagenome assembly PVMS01 (sample SAMN08582032, study PRJNA380276) | Marine sediment metagenome, whole genome shotgun sequencing project. | isolation source: ocean sediment barecode stripped | collected 2017 | reverse complement strand
GTCGACTTTGTCTTCCGCATCAACTGCGGCAACCGAATCCTCACAATCCTGGATGGTAGTAACAGCAGATTCCAGCGAGATATCGCAGACATTGGCCGGCGCGGACTTACCGATCGAATGTTCGGCATCGATCAGCACTTCAATGTGCAGGCCGTTGTTTTGAAACAGGAGGGACCGTACGGGCTCACGACCGGTGTATCCGATGAACTGCCATGAGTCGAGTAACTTGACGCGACGTCCATCAGTGAGTGTCGCAATACATTCTGCTTTTCGCCAGATCGTCTCGACCGTGTAACGAGCAACGTCACCATGGCTGGCGCCGTTCAATGGTATGGCACTGTCCAGGAAACGGCTTGCATGCCTTATTACCGCTTCGCCGCGTGTTGGGTTGTATCCGGCGCCGGCGGCTTGACCGTTCTCATCCGAAATTACATCGGTACCATAAAGAGCATCGTACAAACTGCCCCAACGTGCGTTCGCTGCATTCAAAGCAAAGCGTGCATTGTTGACCGGTACAACCAGTTGTGGTCCGGCAATGGTGGCAATCTCCACATCCACATTGGATGTTGTGATTTTGAACGGCTCGCCCGAGGGTTTCAGGTATCCGATATTCTGCAGAAACGAAACATAGGCTTTTTCGTCCCAGGGCTGACCCTGGTGATTCACGTGCCAGTCATCGATCAATTGCTGCAACGTGTCCCGCGTGTGCAAAAGCTCCCGATTGACGGGGCTTAAGTCTTCGATAATTCTCTCAAGACCGGACCAGAATGCTGTCGCATCGACGCCGACAACCGGCAATAACTCGTCTTCGACAAATGAGCGAAAACCGGTGTCAATTTTCAGGTGGGTGCTGGACTGCCACTGCCGATCTGAAAGCGCTTCCTGGACGTTTGCATGCACGAACTGATCTCCGGAAACGGGAGGCTCTGGTTATGAGCTAGGAACTGCAACCAGCCGGTGAAAACTGACTGCCGTCAACCGCTGTGTAAGTGCGGCCACGATCCAGAACCTTAACCAGGGAACTGCCGTCAGTTACAAACATTGCCACCAGGGTGCTCTTGATGAGCCCAAGCCAGTTGCGCAAAACATAGCCCGTATCGTTTGCTTCTACCGCAATGGTCAGTTGTTCTGTGTCGATCCGAACCTCGATGTGCTGGCCGTTGTTGCGAAACAGCAGGCACCGCACAGGATCATGACCGGTGTAACCAATGAATTGCCATGCATCGCTCAACTTGACCCTGCGGCCGTCTGCAAGCGTTGCTATGCATTCTGCTTTTCGCCAGATCGTCTCTACCGAGTAGCGCACAACATCGGCATGACTTGCGTCTTTGAGCGGGATTGCCGAATCCAGGAAGGAAGTCGTATGGTTGAGGACAGCCTGACCCGTGGCAGCGGTGCTCTGCTGCCGATGTGAAGGCGTTGCCAAAACGTTTGCATGCATGACCTGATCTCCTGTTCGGGGAATTCGCTAAGCGCTGTCTTTAGGAGATACTACGGGTGATTAATTGATAATTTCACAATAAAAATTTCACAGTGTTAATTTCACAAATGACCGCCTGGATGGCAGGCACCGTAGGAGCGGTATCTTGCCGCGATCAGTGCGAATCGCGGCTGGAAACCGCTCCTACGAATACAAAAAAAGCCCCTTGCGGGGCTCTTCTCGTTAGACGGTCAAAATTGTACGGTGTTAGTCGAACCGAGCCGTCAGCGTGACACCGTAGGTTTGCGGCTGATTCGGATAGCCGCTGATGCTTCCTGGCTGCGCTACCGACGGGAAAGCGCTGATCAGTTGGTCATCGTCAGTCAGGTTGCGCCCCCAAACCATGACATCGAACCGGTCATTAAAGGTGATTCCAGCACTGGCGTTCAACATAATTACCTGACGTGAAGCTACCGATGAAGGAATATTATCCACGACCTGGACCTCGTCCTCGTAAATGTACTCCGCGCGGAGAAAGCCAGTCATCGAACCGATATCGAAGTTCCACGTACCTGAAGTAACCATGGCGAATTCAGGAATGCCGGCCGGTTTCTCACCGGTCAGATCCACGTCACCAGGGAAACTCGGCGGGAATGAATCGTAGATTGGGTCGAGCCAGGTGCCCGAAAACGTAAATTCGAGTGCATCGGTTGGCATCCACACCGCGTCAAGCTCAACACCCGTAGTGGATTGTTTCTCGGCATTCTTCAGTGTAAATCCTGTTCCGATAAAGATGTTGTACTGGAAGTCCTTGATCTCCTGCTCGAACAACGCTACCTGGACGTAGCCCTGGTCCCATCCTCCTTTGAAACCAAGTTCGTAGACGGTCGATTCCTCGGGACCGGCGTACCGCGTTTGGTAAGTGAGATTATTTACGGTCAGTCCGGCTGCCTCCAGCGCCGCCTGATCTTCCGGGAATGGCCGGGAGTCACGACTCAGGTTCCACGACGATGCTTTGAAACCGGTTCCTGCGCTTGCGTAAAGATTGATGTTGTCAGTGACATCCCAGGCAATGCGAGCCGTCCACGTGGTCTTGCTGTCATTCGTAGTGCCCGGTTCAACTGAATTGGGAAAATCGACGAACGGCGGCAGGAATTGCAATGGCTGTAACGCCAGCGTCGGATTACAGGCAGGATCAACGACGCCATCACACGGTACCGTACTCCAGGCAGCGGCAAGTGCTGCCGCGGTCGCCGGATCGACGCCCTGAGCAATCAACGCCTGGAAGATCGAGCCGAATCCGATCTGAACCATATCCAGATTGGAAAAAACATCGGTATTCGTTTGACTGACTGACGCATCTTTGTCCACTTCCGTGTAGTTGGCGCCGAGCGTCAGCGTCAGCGTGTCGGTTGGATGCCAGTCGAACTGACCGAAAATAGAGATCGTGTTGTCAGTTTGGCTCGTAAACTCTGCAACTCCCTGTCCGGCCCCGAGAAATGTGCCCGGCGGAATATTGAAAGGCGGTCCTCCCAGCGCTGCCTCTAAAGCCGATATGCCGCCCATAGCCAGGATGTCACCGTAGGGCCTGAATGCCGCGTCATAAACGATTGAGCTGTTGTAATCGAGGCTCTCGTCAAAATAGAAACCACCAATCATCCAGTCCAGGGAGTCCAATGACTGGCTCAGCCGCAATTCCTGCGTGAACGTGTCAACATCCGAATTGTTGACGTTTTCTGATATCAGTTGCGCGCTGGTGAAGTCCACATCGGCATTTTCATCCCGGGACTGAGTCCTGAATGCAGTAATTGAAGTTAACAACATCTCATTAGCGAAATCCCAGTCGATTTGCAGGGACGCGCCATTGTTTTCAAGTTTGTTGGTTGGATCAAAGTCGTAATACTGCTCCCGCGCGAACGCGTCATTTGTTACCAGATCGCCTCCGACGAGCCTAACCGCTATTGCGGTTGGACCGGCCACAAGATTGGCAACACCACAACATTTTTCATCGATCTCTTCCGTATCAGCAATGAAACGCAGGGTAAGCGAATCCGTCGGCAACCACAGAAGCTGGCCGCGCACTCCCCAGCGATTGCGCTCGCCTATGCTATTGCCGCTTACGAGGTTGGTAAAATAACCGTCTCTCTGATTGACGGTCGCCGACAGACCGAAGCCCAGGGTATCCGAAATCGGCCCGTCGATATCGCCTTTGACGATCACCTGGTCGTAATTGCCATAGACGAGGGACGCGGAGCCACCCCAACCATCCATTTGCGGCGCAGCCGTTACCACATTGATAACGCCGGCCGACGCATTCTTACCAAAAAGGGTACTTTGCGGGCCGCGCAATACTTCGACCCGCTCGAGGTTTGGCAAATCGGCTAATGCGGACGCGGTTCGGGATCGATACACACCGTCAATAAACACACCAACTGAGGGCTCAATGCCGAGGTTATTCGCACCATTGCCGAATCCTCGAATGATGAAGTTGACATTGCCCGAGGTTTGCAACTGGGTGACTCGCAAAGACGGAACGCTCGATTGCAGATCCAGGATATCGTTGATCTGTGCACGCTCCAGGACTTCGGCATCAACGACCGTAACCGCAATCGGAACCTCTTGCAGTGTTTGCGGCCGTTTGGTGGCCGTCACCACGATTTCTTCCATTACCTGTGCAGACACTGGAGACAAAGCCAGGGACGCAACGATTACCAAAAGGCCCGTATAGACTGATTTATTCGCCATGAGAAGATCCCCTAAATTGGTTAGGCGATCAATCATCTTAAGGCGAGTGCTGCCGGCAACAACATTCGTATTTTTACTTACCCAATCTGAATTCCGGGCACCAAAAAAAAGCCCCTTGCGGGGCTTTTCTCTTAAACACTCGAAGACTGGTCAGTCTTAGTCAAATCGTGCCGACAGCGTGATGCCGTAGGTACGCGGCTGGCTGGGATAACCACTGTAGCTGCCAGCTTGAAATACGGAAGGGAATGCACTGATCATATAGTCGTCATCCGTCAGGTTACGACCCCACACCATCACATCGTAACGATCCTTAAATGTCATTCCCGCACTCGCGTTAACCACATTAAGCTCTCGTGACGCTATGTCCGCGGGAACACCCTCCGTAATCTGGGCATTGCTCTCGTACAAGTATTCGGCACGGACAAATCCAGAACTCGCTCCAATTTGAAAGTCGTATTCCGCTGACGTAACGATACTGGTTTCATGTATCCCCGCAGGTACTGTTCCAGTCAGGTCCTCAGGACCATTGGGACCTGTACCACCTACGAAGGAATCGTAGATCGGGTCAAGGAATGTTCCCGAGAACGACAACATCCAAGATTCGTTTGGATACCAGACTGCGTCAATTTCGAGGCCGTCGGTGGATTGCTTGCCAGCGTTGCCAAGAACAAAGCCTGTTCCGGTAAAGAGGTTGGACTGGAATCCGTCAATCTCCTGGTGGAAAATGGTGAGATTCAAATAGCCCTTATCCCATCCGCCTTTCATGCCCAGTTCGTAGACCGTCGTTTCTTCGGGCCCAGCAAAACGCGTACCGGAAACGAGATTGTTTTGGCCTAATCCCGCTGCTTCTATGGCCGCAATATCTTCCGGGAACGGCCGGGAATCACGACTCAGGTTCCATGATGTCGCCTTGAAGCCTGTACCGGCACTTGCGTACAGATTGATGTTGTCCGTCGCATCCCATGCAAAGCGTGCAATCCAGGTCGTCTTGCTGTCACTCGAAGAGCCGCTTTCAACCGCGTTGGGGAAATCAACCATTTGAGGCTGAGTCTGCAATGGCTGAAATGCGAGAGCCGGGTTACAGGCTGGATCGACAATGCCGTCGCATGGAACCGTACTCCACGCGGCCGCAAGTGCTGCTGCCGTCGCCGGATCAAGACCCTGACCAACCAAGGCCTGGAAGATCGAACCAAATCCGACCTGAACCATATCTACGTTAGAAAACACGTCAGCATTCGTTTGATCGATGAACGCGTCTTTGTCGACCTTGGTGTAATTGGCACCCAGAGTTAATGTAATCGTATCGGTCGCATGCCAATCGAACTGACCGAATATCGAGCTCGAAGTGTCATCCTGGCCAGCGTTGTCGATAATGTCTGTACCTGACGCAAGAAACGAACCCGGGGGAATTCCCAGGGGGGCCAATGCCGTCTCCAGAGGGATTAGTTGGCCACCGGTGAGAATATTGCCGTAGTTCCGAAGATCATCGAGGTAGTTGAGCTCAGCATTGTATTTGACGGTCTCGTCGAAATAGAAGCCGCCAAGCATCCAGTCCAGTGAGTCGGTTGATTGGCTTAAGCGGAGTTCCTGCGTGAAGGTTTCAATATCGGAATCATTGGCAACTCTCAGGAGCGACCCGCTGGTGTAATCGACGTCGGAGTCCTCAAAACGTGACTGATCTCTGAAAGCGGTGATCGATGTCAACAGCATTTCATTGCTGAAATCCCAGTCAATCTGAAGCGAGACACCGCTGTTTTCAATCTTATTCGCCGGTTCAATATCGTAATTCTGCTCCCGCGCAAACACGTCATCCCCAATGAATTCGCCACCGAGTGCTCGTATCGCGAAACCCGTTGGACCGTCCACAATGTTGCCAACGCCGCAGCATGCTTCATCGATCTCGTCTTTGTCAGCAATTAAACGAAATGTCAGATTATCGGTCGGCAACCAGAGCAACTGACCGCGAACACCCCAGCGATCCCGTGCATTGATGTCGTTGCCACTCTCAAGATTGGTGAAATAACCATCTCGCTGATTGACGTTCCCGGCAAGACTAAAACCAACGGTATCCGAAAGAGGCCCGTCAACGGCACCCTTGAGGATCACCTGGTTGTAATTGCCATAAGTAAGTGCTGCAGATCCACCAAAACCGTCCATGTTTGGCGCAGCCGTTATGACACTAATGACACCTGCCGAAGCGTTTTTGCCGAAAAGCGTGCTCTGGGGTCCGCGCAATACTTCGATGCGCTCAAGATTTGGAAAATCGGCGAGTGCTGAGGCCGAACGTGATCGATACACGCCGTCAATGAAAACACCTACAGAAGGTTCAATTCCAGGGTTGTTCGCGCCGTTACCGAAACCGCGAATCAGGAAATTTGCCTGACCGGAATTCTGCAACTGGACAACTCGCAGAGACGGAACGGCTGCTGTCAGATCCAGAATATCGTTGATCTGTGCTTTCTCAAGTTGGTCCGCGGTAACGACGGAGACAGCGATCGGCACTTCCTGCAGTGTCTGGACGCGTTTTGACGCCGTGACGATAATTTCTTCAATCTGAGCAAACGCAGGAGACACCGCCAGAGAGGCTGCTACTGCTAATAGGCCCGTATAAACTGATTTCTTCACCATTTGGAATTACCCCCGGGTAAGATTGGTGCGCGCGAGAATGCCCCCAATGACATGCCCGGCGTTTTTGAACAGTCGGTATTGTACAACAACTGCAGATTATAGCGACAGGCCGTTGAATTCCCTCGGATCGAGTACAATACAGCCCCCCTGCAACGCATGAATTATGCTGTTTGTAGGGGAAAAACAACACATACGAGAGTCGTACCCAACCGTATTACGACAAATAAGCCCACTCGATTTATTCCGGAGCACCCTTTTCATGTCCGTAGTCACCTATGAAATCAAAGAAAACATTGGCGTCATTCGAATCAACAATCCACCCGTCAATGCGTTATCCCACGCACTCCGGGCGGCGATCCAGGACTCCGTCAATGCGGCTCAGAACGACGAGTCCAAAGCGCTCTTATTAATATGTGAAGGCAGAACCTTCATCGCGGGTGCCGATATCACGGAATTCGGCAAGCCGCCGAAAGATCCGTGGCTGCCCGAGATGCTGGAAACGATCGAACAATCGGAAAAGTTCGTAGTGGCCGCAATTCATGGCACCGCACTTGGCGGTGGTCTGGAAACGGCGTTAGCCAGCCATTATCGATGTGCGGTGCCATCTGCAAAAATCGGCTTGCCGGAAGTCAAACTCGGCTTGCTGCCAGGTGCCGGCGGAACCCAGCGACTGCCACGGCTCACGGGTGCCAGAGCGGCCCTGGATATCATGACCAGCGGGATCCCGATCACTGCGGGGAAAGGTGCGGAATATGGCGTCATCGATCGCATCATTGATGGTGACCTCGAGGAAGGCGCTCTTGCCTATGCCAGGGAACTCGTCGAGGGCGGTGCCAAACCACGTCGCGTCAGTGAATTGAGTGTCGACCCCGCTTCCGCCTCAACAGAAATGTTTGATGAATATCGAAAGAAAGTTGGCAAGCGCGCTCGCGGGCAGATCGCGCCACAGAACATTATCAAGTGTGTCGAGGCTGCTGCCGAACTTTCATTCGATGAAGGCAGCAAGATCGAGCGGCAACTGTTCGAAGCCTGCATGTATTCGCCGCAGTCGGCGGCTATGCGTCACTTGTTTTTTGCGGAACGGCAGGCGGCAAAGGTAGATGACGTTCCCAAGGACACGCCGCTACGACCGATTCAAGCGGTAGCAATCATCGGCGGTGGCACGATGGGTGGCGGCATCGCCATGAACTTCGCCAACGTCGGTATCCCGGTGACCCTGCTTGAAATCAGCGATGAGGCACTCAACCGGGGCCTCGGTATTGTCAAAAAGAATTACGACATATCGATGAAGAAAGGCAAGCTCACGGAACAACAAGTCGAACAGTGTTTGTCGCTAATTACCGGCACGACAAACTACGATGAACTTGGTGATGCAGACCTGGTGATTGAAGCCGTGTTTGAGAACCTGGACATCAAGAAAGAGGTCTTCGGCAGGCTCGATAGCGTTTGCAAGAAAGGCGCCATTCTCGCGACCAACACCTCCTACCAGGACGTCAACCTGATCGCAGCCGCGACGAGCCGGCCTCAGGACGTTATCGGCCTGCACTTTTTCAGCCCGGCCAATGTCATGAAGCTGCTTGAGATCGTGCGGGCGAACAAGACCGCTGACGATGTCATTGCCACCTGCATGAAAATGGCAAAAAGCATTCGCAAGGTGCCGGTGTTGTCCGGCGTCTGCTACGGCTTTATCGGCAATCGCATGCTTGGCAAATATTTCAGAGAAGCTCAGCTGTGCCTTCTGGAAGGATCATCACCTGAACAGGTGGACAGCGTGATGCAAGAATGGGGAATGGCCATGGGTCCGATGGCCGTTGGCGACCTCGCCGGTCTCGACATTGGCTACAAAGGAAGACAGGGATTGAGCGATGAGCAAAAAGGCGATGCCAATGTCTGGGCAGTCGCCGACGCACTCGTCGAGATGGATCGTCTTGGGCAGAAAAGCGGTGCCGGATACTATAAATACGACCCTGATACGCGCGCCCGCCTGAGCGACCCGGATGTAATGAAGCTCGTGGAAGAAAAGGCAGCTGAGTACGGCGTAACGCGCCGGGACATTGGCGACGACGAGATCCTCAATCGCCTGATATTTGCCCTCGTGAATGAAGGGGCGAAGATTCTTGAGGAAGGCATCGCACAGCGCTCCGGTGATATCGACGTTGTATACGTCTATGGCTATGGATTTCCGGTCGCCCGCGGCGGGCCGATGCATTACGCCGATGCGGTCGGCTTAAGCGAGGTCTACGAGACAATCTGTGCCTATCGCGATCAGCTCAGCGGAGATTGCTGGGAGCCTGCACCGCTGCTTGAAAAGCTGGCAATGACAGGTGGCAGCTTTGCAGGATGGGCAAAAAACTGATGCTACAGCGTATTTGCCAGGTCAAGAGCGCATATTTAACGGTGATTTGCTAACCAAATTCGAACTTGAGACATCCAAGTCTCTATGGTGGCAGTACTGAAAAGCGTTGACGCACCGACGCAGGCAGAGTTCCACGAAGTGATCGCGGCGCGCGCGGATCGCTGGTACTCGGCGTGCCTAAGAATCACGCGCAACCCGGATCTGGCGGAGGACGCTGTTCAGGATGCACTCCTGAGTGCCTGGAACAAACGGCATCAATATGAACGCTCCGCGAGGCTGGATACCTGGATTCATCGCATCGCCGTGAACGCTGCGCTAATGCTGATCAGAAAATCCAAGCCATCGATCTGGGAGCCGATCGAGTCCGATATCCAGGATGACAGACCAACACCTGACATTGTGCACGCAGTAGAAGAATTGAGCACCGACCTGACAGAGGCTCTCCAACGACTCACTGATATCGAGCATGTGTGCTTCGTACTAAAGCACCTCGAGCAATGGCGGCTGAAGGAAATTGCTGAGGAATTGAATACGACTGTGGGCACAATCAAACAGGCCCTGTTTCGCGCAGTAAAGAAACTACGCGTAAGCATGGCGGATCTCCGGAGCGAATGATGATTAATGAAGACACATTAGCGCTTTATTATTACAACGACGGCTTGACCGACGATGAGCGGAAGCAAATCGAATCTGCTTTGCGCAGCGACACCAAGCTAGCTGCCGGCTACGAAGTGCTTTGTCGTCAATTCGACCAGTGGCGTGAGGCAGAGTCGCAGGCTGCACCATCGCACCTGAAAGCACGCTGGCATGACAGCATTGATCGAGCTGCCCGGTTGGAAGCGGTCCCGCCAAAAGCGGCAAAACAAGGGTCATTTCATTTCCTGCCATTTGCGTGGGGTGGTGCCTTGGCGGCAACACTCGCATTAGGTGTTGCCTTGGGCGTGTTTTTCTCCGGTAATGAAATAGCGCCGCCGGTCGAAGAAATCTCCATCGAAGTCACGCATAGCTCGGTCGTACCTGCCTCTTTCACCCGTGGCTTGAAGGTTCATTTGCAGGATAGCCAGTGGGAAATTGCCAGCCTTCCGGTCGGAGCATCAGCGGACAATACAATGTTGCTTATGCAAATCATCGAGCAAAACCGCATGTTCGAGCGAGTGGCGGAACAGAACAATTCCCCGAAAGTTGCACGTGTATTACGCGCCTTCGAGCCGATACTGATGCGCCTCGCCAGCGACGACATCGCCCCGGACGATGCCGAGGCGTTGCGCGCGCAACTGGCGTTCGAACTCAATGTCATGCTAACCAAACTGGCGCGCGACCCATCAAAAGAAGCACACACAACTTAAACAGCAAGATTGACAAGGAATACACATGCACCTCTTTCCTAAAATTATTTTCGCTTCGCTGGCACTTATTGCTGCCAACACCAGCATTGCGCAAGAAACCGAATCTGCCGACGATACTGATCAGCTTAAGCTAGCCGCGTTGGAAGCGCTGATGGCAGCGCCGTCAGAACGCGCACTGCCGATCGTCAAGAAAGTACTGGCCGGTGACCACAGCGAAGAAGTGAAATCTCGCGCGTTATTTGTCTTGAGCCAGACTGAATCGCCCGAGGCGCAAACCATTCTTCTTGATATTGCCAGGTCACAAGACGGCGATCTCCAACTCGAGGCCATTCGAATGATTGGAATTAGTGGTGATCCCGAAGCGCTCGCAGCGCTGCGAACTGTTTACAGCGCTGGCGATGTGGACGTCAAAGAAAACGTGCTGCACGCATACCTCATCGCGGATGATAGTGATTCTGTCTACGAGATAGCCGCAAATGCGGCCGATGACGAAGAGTTCGAGACGGCCGTCAATGTCCTTGGTTTGATGGGAGCCGTTGAAGAACTGTTAAAATTGCGAGGCCGAGAAGGCTCTTCGGAAAGCCTGATTCACGCTTACGCGATGGCCGGTGAATATGAACCCCTGCGAGAACTGGCAGTCGACAACAGCAACCCTGAACGACAAATGCAGGCTATTCACGGCCTTAGTATTGTTGGCGGTGAGCAGGTCGGCACTGTGTTAATGGAAGTCTACCGCGGCACGGAGGATGAGGGAGTAAAAGAGGCAGCCATGCACGCCCTGATGGTCACCGATCAGGACCAGGGAGTGCTCGAACTTTACCGGGAAAGCCAGGACACAAAGGAAAAAAGTGAATTGTTACGAATCCTTGTACTCATGGATAGCGATGCCGCTATGCAGGTAATCGCCGAAGCGCTGGATGGCGGATAGTGAGATTTCCAGCGCTGAGCAAGAACCGAATCGAATCGAGAGTTTATTCGATTTCTGAACACTGCCGCCAGAACTCCATCAAAAGCTGACAACCAGCCCCGCACTCTTCGCTGCTACATAATTGACGGCCACGCTCGCGTTTGCTGGTGCCAGGCGATGAAGTACATGCCCGACTACAGGCAATAATGATTGAAGCGTTCAACGAAGTTTGGGACCTGGCCAAGGCTCGAAATCTTTCCTTGCGCAGCGCGGCATATGCAGTGGCTTTCGGACGAATCGGCGAAGCCGTGGAAGCACACGGTACAAGGGACTACTTCAGCAACTAGTACGTCAAAGCGCTTAGAAATTCCCGGAACCCCCGCGTCGCAGACTCGCTGCGGTCCCACATTTCGTAGGATGCACTGCGTTCCCCGGTGGTCTGTACGCGAATCTCCGATGCGGTACCCAGCATACGAATTTGATCGATGCTTACTTCATAATAGGCTTCACGCGCAGACGATACCGGCTTGGTGTAAACCGGTCGTGTCGCCCCGATTGCGTTCGGCGTCCAACCCGCCAGGTCGAGTAGCATGGGCTCACCATCAGCATAGATGGTCACCAGTTCGAATCCGTCCGAACGCCTGATGTCATAATTGTTGTCTATGGTGCTCCAAATACCCAACCAGAGGTAATAGCGGTCACGACCCACTTGATTGACCTGTATCGGCCCGATGTTCACGAAGTCGCGCGCAAACGCTGCGCGGCCGGACCTGTCCTGAAAAAGAATAACCGGTGTATCTGTAAAACTGACGGTAACGCTGGTTTCGGGATCAAGGAACTCATGGACACCGGGCGACGATGCGCATGCCGCGAGAACGACCATAAAGAGCAATGAACCTGTACGTATCATTTGTCCTGTCCGGTTAGCGTTACCAGCGTCCTAGAAAAACAACTGGTAGCCGAAATTGACGAAATAAGATTCGCGGTCGACATTTATGCCAACGGAATCGCGATTGGCGATTTGTTTGCCCGCATCAAACAGGATCCTGACCGCCCTGCCAAAACGAAACCGCATCCGTAATCCGGGAGAAAATACCCATTCCGTGCTCGAGTCGGAAAGAATCTCCCTGCGGTCAATGCGCAGCCGCGGGTTAATGTAAAAAGAGCGGGAAAAGGGAAATCGGGTATCTATGTTCAGAGACGTAATTTTGGTGGACACGGACTGGGAATACCGCACGCCCAGAATCGTAACATCGCCCTCACGTATCAAGCTGCTGGCCACCAGGTTGGTGTTGAAATAGCTGTAGGTTGACGCAGGTGTCGCTGCAACACCACCGGACTCAGGGGTCGCTGAAACCGATGACTGAGTAACATTGGCATTTAATTGAAACCTCGGGCTTATCGGGTAGGACGCCCCGAGCGTATAAGTCGTTGTGATTGCGCTCCGATCCAGGCTCAGCTGCCGAATATCCTGTTCAGTAAACGCCCCGGCCAGGCTCTCGAGTGTCTCAAATGGCTGTCCAATCAGGGCGTTGCTGGTGCTGAGAAACGGGCTATGCCTGCGATCGACTAACGCATTGACTGCAAACTGAGAATCGAATCGCCACGCACCCTGGAGGAACGCACTTCCCAATTCTTTGTAGGACGTATCGTAGTCCAGCAAGCCCCAGAAGCTCCTCTTGCTATCGAAGTACCGGATCTCGGTACCGACGGCCTCGCGATCATTCAGGCCATCGACGCTTTGTCGAATGTAGAAGCCGCCTATATCCAGGTTGTCCGAAATCGGACCGAAATTTGCGCTGACGCCAGTGAAAGATCGAGGTCCATCGATGCCATCAGATGCGGAGTTGACGGGTTTGCCTGATGCAAAACTCAACAATGTCCGCTCGGTTAGCTGGTACCCAAGATTCAGTCCGTCAAACCGGCCCAATATTCCGCCGTTGTTTCTTGATTGCCGTCCGACTCGTGCACGCAAACCCCACCTTGAATCCGCGAGATCAGCATACGCGTATGAAACCCGTAATTCATTGCCAGGCCCCATCGACTCTTCAAGAAAGTCGCTCCGATAACCGGCTGACACCCGCGCACCAAAATCAAAGCGATTTCCACGTCGGCGGGCATCCAGGTTGATATCCGAAAATAGTGAAGATTGACTGGTTACCTCGTCATTCTCACCAATCTGATTAACGTCACGCCGATAATACTGGGATAGATACGTGTTCACGCGCCACGGGCTGGTTTGCCTTGTGGTTCTTTGCATTGGACGAGTTACGCTTGCGGTCGTTGCTGACGAACGCATTTGAGAGGTTGCCACTAACGCCGCCAGTCGCTGCCGAACCCGGTCCGCTCCATCCGCATCACCGTAAAGCGCCAGGTATCGCTGATACTCCGCTTTTGCATGCGCAATCTGCCCGTTTCTTTCACGGGCAAGCGCCAGGAACTCCTGCGCTTCAGGCATGTACTCATGCTCCGGGTATTGCAACACCTTGGTATATATCTGCACAGCCTGTGAGAGCTGACCTTCGATCATGGCAGTGCGGCCGTCACTCATCAATGACGCCAGTTTTTTACTGGACACCGGGGGGCGTGTTTTCACACTGGTGGTCTGGCTGGTGGATCTGGCGCGAGGCTGCTCTGTACGAATACTCTCGGCATTTCGGGCATCCGCTACAGCTTTTGGGCGGTGCGTGCGTAGTTCCTCGTCGCTCGCCCGGTCTATCCACGCGGTTGGACATTGTTGCTTTACTTTTTCCAGCTGCGCAGCAGCGGATTCCTTCGTATCAAAAAACCCAAGCCTGATTCGGTACCAGGTTTTGCCGTCAAGCTGGACCGTTGTGATATACACCTTGTGATCTGCCGCCATGACAAGATCCGGGCTATCGGCGGTCGCTGGTGGCCGAAGTGATGACCCGAGATTGACTACGAATACGGGCATTTCCGGTTCCGGTCGCTGCACCCGGCGACTGGTCGCTCGTTCATTGGCCACAGCCGGACTGGCCGCTGATTGGCTGGTAACTCGCCGGGATGACGTTCTCTGCGGCGCGGGCTTGTCGAACTCAATAGCAACCCGGATCCGGTCGCTGATGGCATCAGCAACAACCGATAACGAAACACTCTTCGAAAAGCTCAACGTCAACGCCTGGTTGCCAAAAGATGTACCGTCGTAATCGATGCTGGTCAGACCAACTTCTGCAGCGCGAGCAGGAAGATAGTACTCCTGCGTATTCGCAACCAGCGGGGAGACACCTTTGCAGGAATTCGTCGACTCCAGTTGTATGCGAAAAACGGACGACCTGCTGCCCGGTGTATGCGTCATGTACCGTACTTGACAGGCCAGCAAGATATCAATACTTGCGCTGTTACCATCTCGTTCGACGCTGGCGCCGGAGATGAACGCCGGACCTGCCAGTGTGAGCGATGATGTCAGCAACACTGCGAATCCGAGCAGAAATTGTCTGCAAGGAGTCAACGGACTTCTAAAACCCGCCATCGGATACCCTGTGTTTCGGGCCGGGCCGGTTCTTCTTGATCGTAGTTAGCGTGTTATCGGTATAGGTGTGACAAGCACCAGAGCAGTTACTCAACTCACCGACCAGGTATTTTGCGGACGGATTCTCGGATTTCTTGTGCGGACCTGGCTCGTAGTCATTTGCGTGGCAACCCGCGCAGTCCGGCTGATAGGCAGGAAACTGCCAGTTGATGAAGTCTGCATTGGTCAGGTGACACGCAGTGCACTGCAGATTTCCACGATGGTCGAGAGGCTCATACGACAGACCCGAATGCATGTATATATCCGGGAGCCATGCCGCCGTATCGTGACAAAGGTCACATTCCCGAGAGGTTACGAAATGCCCGTTATTCTTTCCGGTCGCAAGCGCCCCGTTGTGACAGGAAGAACAGGATCCCAGTACCTGCGTATGGTCAATCCTCGTAGCCGGCACCCACATCTCAGTAGCGTGGCAATCCTCACAAATGTTGGTTGTCAGTATGTGATTCTGGTCTTTGCCAGTCGCGTCTGTACCGTTGTGACAGCTAATGCAATTGCCGACGATGTTTACATGATCAAAATTGGCAGGTACCCAGGCTACTGTTGTATGGCAGTCGTCGCAGTTATCCCCGCTGTTGATATGCGTCGCGTGTTTGCCGATCGCGATCGTGCCGTTATGACAGGACGAGCAGATACCGATAACCTGCGTGTGATCAACCGTTACAGCCGGCTGGAAAAATGACGTGCTGTGGCAATCTTCACAGACGTCGCTCGTCAGAATATGATTCTGATTCTTACCGATCGCATCTGTCCCGTTATGGCAACTGATGCAATTGCTGGTGTTATTCGCATGATCAAAAGTTGCCGGTATCCAGGCATTTGTCGTATGACAGGCATCGCAATTGTCCCCGCTTGCGATATGCGTCGGGTTCTTGCCGATGGCAATCGCATTGTTATGACATGACGAGCAGGTACCTATCACTTGTGTGTGGTCCACCCGATCGGTGGGCGAAAACAGGACGGAGTTGTGGCAGTCCTCGCACATGTTACTGGTCAGTATGTGATCGAGATCTTTGCCAATTGCGTCGGTGCCATTGTGACAACTGAAACAATCTCCCGAGAAATTGGCGTGATCGAAGTTTGCTGGAAACCAGGCCACCGACGTATGACAGTCATCGCAGTTGTCGCCGCTTGTTATGTGGCCCGGGTTCTTGCCGGTCGCGATGGTACCGTTATGGCATGACGCGCAAGTGCCAACTACCTGGGCGTGATCAACCAAATCTGCAGGAGCCCAGATCGCGACGTTATGGCAGTCTTCGCAAACATTGCTGGTTGATAGATGATCCAACGTCTTGCCAGTTGCGTCAGTACCGTTGTGACAACTACTGCAGTTGCCAGTGATCGTTGCATGATCGAAATTCGCCGGTACCCAGGCATTGGTTGTGTGGCAGCCATCGCAATTGTTGCCGCTGGTTATGTGCGTTGGGTTTTTTCCAATCGCAACCGTATTGTTGTGACAGGAATCGCAGGTACCCAGGACTTGTGTGTGATCTACCATCAAAGCAGGTTGCCAGAGAGATGAGCTGTGACAATCTTCACAGACATTCGTCGTCTGGATGTGGTTCAGATTCTTACCGGTCGCATCATTGCCATTGTGACAGCTACTGCAACCGCCAACGATATTGGCATGATCGAAAATCGCCGGCACCCATGCATTGGTAGTATGGCAATCGTCGCAGTTGTCGCCACTCGCGAAATGCGTTGGGGATTTACCTGACGTGACAATATTGTTGTGACACGACACACAGGTGCCGATGACCTGTGTATGGTCCACGGCAACGCTGGGCTGCCAGAAAGAGGTGCTGTGACAATCCTCGCACGTATTCGTGGATTGAATATGAGACGCACTTTTGCCGGTCGCTTCGTTACCGTTGTGACAGCTGAAGCAGTTTCCAACGATGGTGGCGTGATCGAAAACAGCTGGCAACCAGGCGATCGTCTGGTGGCAATCGTCACAGGCTTCGCCGGAAATGATGTGATTCGGTGACTTGCCGGTGGCGTTTAATCCGTTATGGCACGATCCGCAAGGCTCACTTATGGACGAGTGATCCATATACGTAATAGGACTCCACGCAGCTGTCATATGGCAGTCAGCACAGAACGCCGAGCTTGATACGTGACCGACCGGTTTCGACGATGCGCGGACCAGGCCGGTCGCTGAATGGCAATTGACACACTCCGCAATCGTGCCCCTGAAAGACGCGCCGGAGTGGCATCCCTCACAGGTCACATTAAGGTGGGCACCATCCAGCGGAAAACTGGTACTAAAATGATCGAATGGTTCCTGAGCGAATGATGACGGGCCTGAAAACAGCGTATACGCAATAATGACGGACCAAAGGATGATTCCACCTAGTAATTTCTTGCCACCAGCAGGCGAATGATTCGATCGATTCATTGCAGCATCCTCACATCCTTGAACGACTCCGCAGAGTGACAGCGCTCGCAGTTGGCACCAAATTCTCCATCGTGCACATCGTTGCTACGATGGCACTCGCCACATCGCACAGTCAGCTTGATCATGTTTTCGATGGACTGGCGATGGCAGTCGTTGCACGCAACGGAAACATGCGCGCCTTCGAGTTGGAAATCTGTTTGCAGGTTATGGTCGAAGAACCAGATCTGCCAGTCCACCGGGTTGTGACATCCCTCGCAGGCAGTGCCGAAGCGACCGTCGTGAGGCTCATCCTCATTGTGACAATCCACACACGCAGTATCGACGTTTTCATACACCTGCGACTCGTGGCACGCGTCGCACTCTTCGTCGATATGCTTTCCTAGCAACGGGAAACTGGTCAGATCGTGATCGAATGATACGTCGTCAGTCCAGGAGGATTCCTTGTGACAATCTGCACAATCCGTTCCCTGGGTGCCCTCATGTACATCGTCTTCGGCATGGCAGCTATTGCAGCCGGCCTCCAGGGCGACATCATAAATCGGTTCAACATGGCATCCGATACATTCCGTTTCCAGGTGGACACCCTTCAGCGGATAATCGGTATCCTGATCGTGATCGAAAGTGCCGGACTTCCATTCCACCGCGCCATGACAGTTCGCACAGTCCGGTCCGAAATGACCTTTATGATCGTCGTCGTCTTCGTGGCACGATACGCAGCCGACATCCAGCTTGTCTGAAAATGGTTCGTCACTGTGACATTCACCGCACGCGAGGTCAGCATGACCGCCATCGAGTGCAAAGGTCGTATCCCGCAGATGATCGAAACTGGTGTCGTCCCACGCCGATGGACTGTGGCACGCCCCGCAATCTTCACCGCTCAGGCCATTGTGCGAGTCATCGTCTGCATGGCAGGAGAAGCAGTCGTCAGCTGTACCCTCGAAAATGTTATCAACATGACAATCTATGCATGCCGCAGTCTCATGCTTGCCGACCAATGGATAGTCTGTCTGTGTGTGATCGAACTGCACGTCCTCCCAGGACTTTTCATTGTGACAGTCGTTGCAGGCCTCGCCTAACTGGCCATCGTGATTGTCATCTTCTTCGTGGCAGCCGATGCAATTTCCCGGTGCGTCCCTGTATTTTTCGTCTGGCGAGTGACAGTCGGCACACTCCGCTTCGTTGTGAGAAAACAGCAATGCGAAGTCAGTCAGGTCATGATCGAAGGAGTCTTCAACAAGCTGAACGATATCCGCGGCCCGCCCCTTGTGATCGGTATGGCATGCGGCACACTCGGCACCTTTCACATCGCCGGATAATCCATGAAAGCCGAGTTTCCCCCGCAGGTCTGCCTGGACGTCTTCGTGGCAGTCGAGACAAAGATTGGTCTGCTCGGAACGCTGGAACGCTTTGTGGCAATTCGAGCACTCCGACTCGAGGTCAGCATGCGATCTGACCACTTCGCCCGGCATGATGAGGGTCTCGATGTCTGCCGCCCAAACTGGCTGTAATGAAACTGATAAATGCATAATTGCCAGACCTATTACTGCCAAACCACTCAGATAGGACCAATGTCGCATCGGTAAAGCTATCTGATGTTTCTAATACATGTGTACCGCAAGAACATGCACGCTTGCGGACAACACGAGCATTAAGAAGAGTGGCAAATGGAACACGTGCCACATTGAAAACAGGCGCTCATATAACGAGAATTGGGCAACCCGGCCCATTTTCCTTACGTAACCATAGATGTGTTGTTTCGCGGCGCGCCGCAGCCGCTTGATGTCCCGCGCAATAACCGGCGACTCTGCCGCACGTTCGAGAAGTTCCTTTTTCGCTATGCGCTTGAGTTTGAATCGATACAGCCCTTGCTTACATGTCCACTTCAGGCTGCGACCGACACTTATCGATCGTGTGATTTCGTCACCCTGGAGTTCAGCCGACAACATTTCCAGCGAGGAAACCAGGTTTGGCATCAGTGATGCCAATCCAAGATTGGCATCCATTGTTGCGGTCAAATCATTCTGCAAATCCTGCAGATTGGTTTTCTTGCCGTTTAAACCACGATGAATCCGTGCGTATATGTGGAATCCGACAATGCCGCTGCCGGCAACCACCAGCATGCAATAAAGTGCAACCTTGCTATTAAACGACCCCAGGCTGAAATTGCAGTGATACAGAATCAGCAGCGGCCCGAACAGGCCGAAGAAGATATGCAGCCGAAACCAGTTCCTCACCGATCCGAGTACACCCAGCCAAGCCATCTTTTTCCGAAGCGGGTACAAAAGCAGGATCACCATCAGCGACGCACCAACAATGCCAAGCCAGTACCCAACACCCTCGGCCGGATCGACAATGCCTACGTCTCGTAACATCCAGCCGACCAGCAACACTGTTGCCAAAGCCGCGTAAGCGTAAATCGCCGAACGCTGCCTCTTCGCAGCGGTATCCACCGGCGTGACCTGGTCGCGTTTGCCGACCGCTGCTTCTGAAATTGTGAGTTCATCTGACACTGATTCGTTCTCTTCTTATGATTCGTCGGAGGACTGTGTGGGGCCAAGACGCAACTCGACCAATACATCATCACCAACATTGATTGGCTCGCTGACCGCTTCCAAACCGGGCTCGGCCTGCATGGCATTGCCTGACCTGGATACTCTTGCGGTAATCGTGACGGCAGCGGTGTTCGACAGTTTTGCGTCCGCCGACATCGCGAGCTTGTCGGTTAACTCGAATTCAAGCGGCAAATCGCTGACAACTTTGCGAAGCACTGCGACCGGCAAAGGAGACCCATCGGTAGACTTGGCGAATATGAAAATCGAGTCATCAGGATCGAGGCGGCCCTTAGCGGCATCCGCGATGGTTAAGCGCCCTCGGATAATCGGCAAGTTTGCGGCTTTGCTTCCGCTGCCCTCAAGCCTGGCCTCGAACTCCAAATCAACCTGACCAAGTGCACTCGCCTTTGCGTACGCCGCAGCCGCGTCATCGGCGCTACCCAGGTGTGAATATGATTTCGCCAGTAGCAGCCAACCTTTTGCATCGGATGGATCGGCTTTTAGTTTCTCCTCAAGCCCGGTCAACATGCTTTGGACTGATCCGAGATTTCCCGACGCAGACGCCGGATTGCGGGCTTTGACCGCTCTGGTGCTTGTGTGAGTCGGAGCATAATCGGTTGCACCTGGCTGCCCTAAAACGATGTACAGCCCGATTGCCAGTGCAGGCACAGCTATTGCAGTCACCCACACGGTGCGGGTCAGTTTCTTCTGTCTCTGAACGACAGGAAAAATCAGGAATGACAGCGCAATCATTGCCATGATTACCGTTACGATCCAAAAGAGGAACGACATATTCATCCAAAACGCCTTATTCGTGTGGCCTGCAGCGAAAACAGGTGATTTTCTTGTGAGTGTTATGCCCTGGCAGAGCGGCCTGAAACCCTTGTTAATAAACACGCCACTGCTGCCAGCATGGTTCCGAAATCAGAGGAAATTGTCGAGGAACGAGGTCAAATTTTGAATTTAATTCTTATGTCACGAAAAACTGTCGCAAAGCAGCGACAAATCCACGGTTTTGTGCTTCCTGGATCGTCACCCGATGGACCCCCGGGCTGCCGCTTGCAGGACGTCAGCCCGCCCGTTTGCGTGAAGCAAATCACGCCACGCATTTGCATAGCAGTTATCCTGTGCGTTTGTGACGACAGGATCGGATCAATATTTTGAGCGACAACTATTACTACATTCTGTACCTGCTGCTGGTTCTCGGGATATTCGTCTGGCATTTCAAACGCCACCATCGCATTGAAAGCCAAAGCACCAGCACCCTGCATGCGGCGACTGAAGCGGGCATGCTGGAGCCGGCCACCCTGCACCCGGAGATCGACCCGAAAATCTGCATCGGATGCCGATCATGCGTGGCGGCCTGCCCCGAGCAATACACCCATCCAGTCCTCGGAATGATCAAGAACAAGGCACGACTGGTCGGCCCAACGGATTGCATTGGGCATGGCGCATGCAAAGCGGTATGCCCGGTCGGCGCGATCACGCTTGTTTTTGGCACCGCAACCCGGGGCGTGGATATTCCCGTCGTCAAGCCGAACTTTGAAACGGATGTCGCAGGCGTATTTATCGCCGGAGAGCTCGGCGGCATGGGGCTGATAAAAAATGCCGTTGAACAGGGACGCCAGGCGATGGACTCGATCAAGAGCATTGTGAAAAGTGGCCACAGCAATGATCTGGATGTGCTCATCATCGGCGCAGGTCCTGCCGGAATTACCTCGTCGCTGGCCGCAACAGAGGCAAAATTAAAATACGCCACTATCGAGCAGGACTCGCTGGGCGGAACGGTAGCTCACTTCCCGAGACGCAAACTGGTCATGACACAACCTGCGAATCTTCCGATCGTCGGCAAAGTGAAGTTCAAAGAAATCAGCAAAGAAGAGTTGATCGAGTTCTGGCAAAGTGTTGAAAAGAAAACCGGAATCCGGATTAGCTACAAAGAATACGTACAGTCCATAAAACCTGCGCCGGGTGGCGGCCACATCGTGACAACGTCGAATGGATCGTACAATACCAACACGGTTTTATTGGCGATCGGCAGACGCGGCACACCGAGAAAACTCGGCGTACCGGGAGAAGAAAGCACCAAGGTTGCGTATCGCCTCATTGATCCGGAGCAGTACCGAAACATGCATGTCCTGGTGGTGGGCGGTGGCGACAGTGCACTCGAAGCAGCGACCAGCATTGCAGAAGAACCTGGCACGACAGTCACGTTATCGTATCGGTCGGGCGCTTTCAGTCGGGCCAAGCAGAAGAACCGGGATAAGGTCGATATCGCCTCTCAGAATGGCAGGCTGACCGTTTTGCTGAACTCGAACGTCAAGGAGATATTTTCAGACAAGGTCGCCATTCAAACTGAGAACGAGCTTGTCGAAACCAAGAACGAGGCGGTCATTGTATCTGCAGGTGGCATCTTGCCGACGAAGTTTCTACAGGAAGTCGGTATTGACGTCCAGACCAAGTGGGGAACGGAATGATTATCCGGGTTATCCGGGGACAGTTTACTTATCTATGAAAATAAGTAGTCTGTCACCGATACAGGAACCAAGGGACAGACATGCCGCTCAGCAACATATCCGCCGTCATTATCACACGAGACGCGGGATCAACGATTCGCAATACTCTCGACAGCTTGCGGGACTTTGGCGAAGTCGTCGTATTCGATAACGGCTCAGAAGATGACACCAGGGAGCTTGCGAAATCCTACGGCAATGTCTCCTTGCACTGCGGAGAGTTCATGGGTTTTGGAAAGACCAAAGCCCACGCAGTTAGCCTGGCCAGGAACGACTGGGTGTTTTCGATCGATGCCGATGAATCCGTTAGTGATGCTTTAAGTCGATCGCTGGACGAACTGCCACTGGAAGTTGCAACAACGGCCTACCAGGTGTTGCGTCACAACTACTTTATGGGCAAACACGTAGCCCATGGCGGCTGGGGTAACGACTGGTTACTCAGGTTGTTCAATCGAAGACACCATAACTTCAACGCCGCGCCAGTACACGAACAGGTGGTACTTGGTGGCAGTGGAAGAATGGAACGCCTGTCAGGGTCGCTTGACCACAACGCAGTGCAAAACATCGGGCAGTTCCTGGTCAATATCAATCGTTATAGCGAGATTAATCGGCAGGCTGGCAAGAAGGCCGTTTCACTGATCCTGGTTGTTGCGAAAACATGGTTTGCGTTTTTCCGAAGTTACGTGTTGCAGCTCGGCTTCCTGGACGGCTGGCGGGGGATGGTTATTGCTCGCTGCAGAGCAGACGGGACCTTTTTCAAATACATGAAGCCGTTCGCTGACAGCAGGGTCGCAAAAGAAAAACGTCAGGGTTAGCAGCGACTATTTCATCCAGAACAGATCGATGTGCCTTTCGCTCGCTTTCAATGCGTCCGCGTCGCGCGGAACGAGTGCTCCATCTTCGAGTACGTTCGCCGAAAAACCGTGCGCAAGCATCAGATCAATCAGCTCGCCGGGGGTGATGGACGCTGCGGTCATATAACCGGGCGAATACTCAAGCATCACCATTGGACAACGTGAGAGCACGTCGGCAGCGCCGCGCAATGCCATCAGCTCGAATCCCTCAATATCCATTTTGATGAATCTTGGCGTTCGATCTCCGAGGCCTTGCGCCTCCCAGAACTTGTCGAGGATTACCGTTTGCACGTCGACGGTTTCTCCTTCGTGGATATCGAGCAATGAATGCCGGCCGAGATTCGACTTCCCGTAGAGATGGAGTTGCAAAGTATCCTCAACATCGGCAACGGCAAGTTGCTGCGTGTTCACGTGATCGGCCGCGTTCCGGGATACGTTTTCACACAACAAATCGTAATTGGTGGGATCAGGCTCGAACGAGAAAACATCGACCGACTTACTGCCGGCAATACGGTCAAATATTAGTGAGTACCAGCCAAGATTCGCGCCGATATCAAGAACAACGTCACCATCCTGAAATCGCAAATGCTGCTTTAGAAATTCAGTCGTTGCGGGTTCATGCGCGCCATATTTATAAGGCTGAGATTCGACTTCCCGTAGAGATGGAGTTGCAAAGTATCCTCAACATCGGCAACGGCAAGTTGCTGCGTGTTCACGTGATCG
>PVMS01012025.1_pt1 | contig 23993 bp, 20 predicted proteins | sample 1853461 | NCBI WGS metagenome assembly PVMS01 (sample SAMN08582032, study PRJNA380276) | Marine sediment metagenome, whole genome shotgun sequencing project. | isolation source: ocean sediment barecode stripped | collected 2017 | reverse complement strand
TGAATCTGAATTGAATACGGGCCGGCTGGAAGGGCGGGTCGTCACCGGTGCCGGGCAGGGAGCCGGTTTCACACGGCTGGACTGGGCCCGCGAGCAATTTATGGCACAGTTCGGCATCGACCCTTATCCGGGAACGCTGAACGTCCGGTTGATCGATGAGGCTGGCCGCGCTGCATGGGCAAAGCTGCAATCGGGTGGCGGATTCCTGATGCGGTCTCCGGATGCCGGATCGTGCCATGCAAGGGGCTATCCGGTGCGTATCGCCGGACAGATTCCGGCCGCCATCGTGCGCCCCGACGTGACCGGTTACCCGGACGGGCAAATTGAACTGATCTGTGCGGTTGCCCTGCGAGAGACACTTGATCTGGCAGACGGCGATACGCTGCAGATTGACGACGAAGGGCCGCGTTCCCTGGCTGCGGTGGTATTTGACGTAGATGGCACGCTCGTCAACTCGGTCGATGGGATCATCATGGCGGCTGAACGAGCCGCCGCCGCGATTGGCTATGAGGTCAGGCGCGAGGATATCAAGGATGCGATGAATAATATTCACTCATTCTGGGAGAAAATTGTTCCCGCATCTGCATTCTCTGATGCGGCCACGGTTGAGAAGCTCCGGCGTGAAACGATGGCTCACTGGCCGCAGGTGCTCGAAGAGCACGTCGTGCCGTTCGCCGGTCTGAAAGACACGCTCTCCTGTTTAAAAAGCGCCGGCATCCAGCTTGGAATATATACGGGTTCGGACGGCACCTCCTTTCGGGCGTTGGAAAAAGAAGGCCTGCTGGACTGGTTTGAAGTGGTGATCACGTCAAAAGACGTCACGCGGCACAAACCGGATCCCGAAGGTTTATTGCTGTGCATGGAACGGCTCGGCGTAGAACCTTCCCAAGCCGCGTACATCGGTGATTCCGTTCCGGATATCAGAGCTGCGCATGCTGCCGGGGTTTGGTCGATTGGTGTGTTGACCGGGGCGGGTGACTCCGCCTTGCTGTCGGCTGCGGGCGCTCACCGACTGGTCGCGGATAATTCGGGATTGCGAGCCATCTTCAATCTATAAGATGCGCCAGCAAACAGTTCTGAGCACCGGCACCGCCAGCAGTTGGCCTGTTCGGTTCTGGCGATCGAGCCACACTTATCTTATAAAATACTTTTAGATAGTTATATTATCCCTTGTTTTTTATAATTATTTAGTTCTTCATCGGAAAGGCCCAGAAGTTCTCCGAGCACCTCGCTGTTATGCGAGCCGACTTCGGGCCCCGGCCAGTCCGTGCGGCCCGGCGTACTGCTCATCATCGGGATCATGGCCGGTATCTTCAGGGCTTCGCCATTGATTTCCACTTCCTCGAACAGTCCACGCGCCTTGAAATGTTCGTCGGCAAACATGTCTTTGACGCTGTAGATGGGGCCTGATGGCACACGGGCCTCCTCAAGAATGGTCAGCGCTTCGTCGGATGTGAGGGTCTCCAGCCACGCCATGATGACGTCATCGATTTCTTTCTCATGCTCGACACGGCCGGCATTATCGGCAAGGCGGGGATCTTCCCCCATGTCGGGGCGGCCCATGACCTCGCAGAGCCTCTTGTAAATGGAATCTCCGTTGGCGCCGATGATGATGAATTTTCCATCGCTGCAGCGGTAAGTGTTGGTGGGCACGATGCCGGTCAGTGTTGACCCCGACGGCTCTCTGACGATGCCCGCGCCGTCGTATTCAGGCACGACGCCCTCGAGCAGACTGAAAACCGCCTCATACAGTGCCGTGTCGATATCCTGGCCGCGGCCCTCGGGATCGCGCGTGCGCTGGATAATCGCGAATGCGACGCCCAGCGCAGAATGCAGTCCCGCCAGCGTGTCACCGATACTCAGGTTAGGCCGGACAGGTGGGCCGTCCGGGAATCCGTTGACATAGCGGAAACCGCCGATACCCTCGCAGACGGAGGCGAACCCGGGTTTTGCTGCGTACGGACCGGTTTGTCCGTAACCGGAAATGCGGGCATAGATCAGGCCCGGATTTTCCTTACGCAGTACATCCGGTCCAAGCCCCCATTTTTCCATGGTGCCGGGCCGGAAGTTTTCGATAATGACGTCGGATTTCAACGCCAGCCGGCGGACGATATCCCGTCCTTCGTCCGTGCGCAGATTGGCGGTAATGCATTTCTTGTTGCGTGCCAGGCTTCGCCACCACAAGGATGTGCCGTCTTTCATGACCCGCCATTTACGAATCGGGTCGCCCTCGCCAGGGGTCTCTACTTTAATGACTTCGGCGCCGAAATAGCCCAGTATGCTGCCCGTATAAGGGCCGGCCAGTAACTGGCCGACTTCAATCACCCGAATGCCGTCCAGAGGACGGGCTCCCTGATTCTTGTTCATTGTGGATTGCTCTGCGGTCGCCCGTTCGATATCAAATTATTAAGGTTTTTTCCGGGCACGGGCGCGCAGTCTAGCCCAAGCGCATTCAGCGGTCCAAGTGATCGAGCATAAAAGCGCTGATTTCAGCCGTGGCCTGCTCGGCTTCCGGCAGATCGGGCTGGTCCTGCCAGACGTGCCACATCCCGTCCCAGACATCCAGCGTGACATCCACACCATCGCCGCGAGCGCGTCTGGCCAGCCGGACTGCGTCGCTGAGCAGCATTTCCCGCGTGCCGACCTGGATCAGCATCGGCGGCAGGCCGGAAAGATCAGCAAAGACGGGCGAGATCAGCGGATCGCTCAGGTCGTGGTCGCCGGCATAAAGCTGGAGTCGGTCGATACCGGCAGGCGTCAGGACGGGATCATAGGCCGCGAGCGTCGTCCGCGTATCGCTTTGAAGGGTCAGATCGGTAGCCGGTGACAACAGCACAAGGGCTGCGGGTTGTGGCAGGCCCACATTTCTTGCCGCCAGCGCCAGCGAAAGCGTCAGTCCTCCACCGGCCGAGTCTCCGTAGACGACAATATCGCTGGGGCCGTAATTCCCGTCCAGCAACCAGCGATAGGCGGCAAGCGCATCGTCCAGTCCGGCGGGAAACGGATATTCCGGTGCAAGCCGATAGTCCACCGAAAGAATCGGGATACCTGTCCGGGCACTGATGCGAAGCGCGGTGCCCAGATTGCTTTGCGCCGAACCCAGTATGAATCCACCGCCGTGCAGATAAATAATGGCTTTGTCGGATCTGCGTGTTGCCGATGTCCTGACCCAGAATGCAGAAGCGCCGTTTGCATCTACAGGCTCAAGTTCAAAATCATCAGAAACCCGTTTTGCATTGGCGAGGAAAATTTTATTCAGCGTGCGCCGCACATTTTCCATGGTGCGGGGATTGTTGTAATCGAGTTGACGTCGGGGGCGAGGGCGCCAGTCCCGATAATACGCCTGAGCTTGCTCGCTGACGGCAGATGGAACCGGCATGATCGCAGCCGCATTCGACTCATCCGCCCGGGAAAGCGTAGAAATAATCAGTCCGCTCAACAAGATAATAAAGCGATAACGCATAAAAAAAGCGGTATCAGCTGCTCGGCTGATACCGCTCTCCGGTGTCAGAATTAAAGAAATATTATTGAGCGAGCGGTACGACCTGCGCGAGATCATAGTCAATAATAGTGTCAAGCTTGTTTTCGATCTGGAAGAAACGCAGCGTGGTTTTCTTCGGCAGAATCTTGTCGAATTTCTTAACGAATTTCTTATTGAGCTTGAGTAAATCACTCTGCAGATCAAAATAGCCGTCGAGGATATCTTTGGCCTGATCATCCGTCAACGTCTCGAAGTTGTCACGGAAGTCTGTGAGCATCTTGACACGTCGATCCATCAGTTGATCGCGTTCGTTATGAAATTCCCGATACACAGGCCAGAAAGCTTCACTTTCTGATTCGGTAAGGCCGAGGTTTTCGGCAACAAGGGCCTGACGGTTTGCACCAATCTGGGCGCGTACTGCTGAAATGACGTCCGCTTCGGTTTGAGCCGATGCACTGCCGGTGGCGCCCAGCAGGACAGCCGCCGCTAAAAGAGTGGTAATCAATTGTTTATAGCTGGTCATTATTGTCATCCGGTTTATTAATCCAAGCGCGCAAAATACCTTATTGGAGCAAAGCTTGTCCACTGTAGCAACAGGCGATGAAGCGGGGGGCGACCCTGGCGTCAGTCGCTGCTATCAAACGGTTACAACGATCCGTACCAGGCGGCGAGCGCCGCGCCTATTTCATGCGGCGAATCTTCCTGGATAAAATGAATGCCCGGCACGGTAATTTCGGTCTGGTTTTTCCAGCTACGGCAGAAGTCTCTTTGTGGGCCGGTCAGAACGGCCCCCGGGTCGGCATTGATAAAAAGCTTCGGCAGTTCGTTTTCTGCCATCCAGTCCGCATAGTTGTTAACGATGTCTACGACATCAGCCGGCTTGCCGTCCAACGGCAATTCACGGGGCCAGGTCAGCATCGGGCGGCGATTTTCGCCGGCCTTTATGAACGGTCGGCGATACTCGTTCATTTCCGACTCGTTAAGCGTTCGCTGAATTGATGCGGGCAGAATGCGTTCAATGAATACATTCTTTTCCAGGATCAGCAATTCGCCGGCTTCGGTACGCAAGGCCTCGAACAGCGGTCGGCTGGGTTCGGGGAACTCGCTCCAGGTCAGCGCGCGGACAAAACCTTCCATATATGCGATGCCCTTTACGCTTTCCGGGTGCCGGTATGCCCAGTCAAAGCCGAGCACCGAACCCCAGTCGTGCAGCACGAGGGTCACGTTTTCAGTGATGCCCAGTACCTCAATGGCAGCATCGAGATAATCGCGATGCTCGACGAAACGGTAATGACCGGGTCCCGGATTATCGAGCTTGCCGGAGTCTCCCATGCCGATGAGATCCGGCGCGATACAGCGGGCCTGATCCGACAAATGAGGCATCACGTTGCGCCACAGATAAGATGACGTCGGATTGCCGTGCAGAAAAAGAACCGGGTCTCCGGCGCCTGTTTCCGCGTAGGCCATGGTTGTCGTCAGGGCTGCAACTGTCTTTTTGGGCGGCGGACGATCTTCGTTTCGCATCGGTCAGTGCACCCTTTCGGCTCAGTCATCGCTGTTCGCTGATAGCGTCGGCGATAAGATCCAGAAAATCAGCCTCATTGTGAACATTGTCCAGGTCTTCGGCATTCACGGTGTAGCCGTGCTGCTCCGCCACGGCTTCGTACAGCGGTCGCCGGTGGCGTACCAGTTCAGGAAAGATCCAGCTTACGAATCGATCAGGGTCGATTTCATCCGGGCTGGAGAGACTTTCCTGTTTTAAATAATCGGCAAGCTTTCGGTCCACAAAATCGTCGCAGTAATAGAGCGGTTTCGGGTCAGTTACTGCGCGGCGAATCATTTCTTCTTCCATCTCGGGCCCGGCCTTCAGGTAAAGGATCAGGGTTTTATCGATGAGCGTTTCCATCGCGCTTGGGTCGCCAAGTTCGACGATACTGCCGCCGGCATCGTTCAGGAAATGATCATAGCCGTAGATGTCGTGCGCCTTGTCGATGAACTGGGCCACGTCGTTCATTGCAGCGACTTCAGCGATCATGTGCAGCCGTTGACGTCGCTTGAATTCGCTCAGAGTCAGCCCGCCGCGATCTGCCCGGCCGAGTTTGCCCAGGAACGTCGAGATCGGATCAAGATTGTGAACGGTAATATTGCTGGCAATATAAATAGAGTCACTACGCAGGAGGTCTTTGAGAAAATCCACCTGCATGGCCTGCTGCTTGATATTGTCGAGGATGGGTTCTTCGAGGTACTTCGTGCCAATCCGGTAGTCCCCCGAATAGTGAAACCACCCGGTCTTTGGCAGCTTGTTGGCCAGGTGGGTTTTGCCCACGCCGGACATCCCGAGGAGCGTAATCGCTTTCTTGGGCCATGCGAGGAATTTTTTGCGGGTCATATGCATGTCAGCATTGTTGCCTCACGGCTCGGAGCATGCAAGATGTAACGCCTCAAGAATGATTACAGGCCGGCCAGCTGCCGGTGTAAATCAAGAGCTTCGACGCTTGGGCGTTGGGGTTCGTCCTTTGGATAACGCAGTGGCCGACCGGCCAGTATCCGATAGCTGCTGTTCAGCAACTCGTCAGAGATAATGATCGTCATGGTTCGCGTATCGATGGCGAATTTCCCGAGGTCGAACAACGTGTGCAGGTCGGCGCGCAATAAAATGCCGTTGGACGGGTGATGCGTAAATTTCCCTCGATAGGGGACGATATAGCAGGCTTCGAGCGCATCGGGTGCGTTGCAGCTGGTTATCGGACATTGATGCTCATAGGCATCGAGTAATGTTCTTCGGAACTCGGGGTGACCGCGACGCTTAATAATGGTCTCGACGACTGCTGCGCGCGCTTCTTTGCTGCTCGGTGCGTCAAAACCTCGCAGGCGCTGCTGCTCACGCTCGCCGAGTTTTATGATGCCGCTCATGTCCAGCATCGGCCCGCCGACACCTGTGTTGAGCAAACGCCGCCGGATAAAACGCTCGATTGAGCCGAAATCTGCCTCAATACGGTCCAGTACCTCGGCAGATACCTTTTCAAACTCATTAAAATGTGCTGGCAGGTAGTCGGCCAGATCCTCGCAGGGGGCGCTCAGCGTGATGGGCTCCGAAAGAAAAAACAAAAACTCTCGAACATCGGCGTCTTTTTCTTCTTCTCCCCAGATCGCATTCGCGGCGCGGGCGTTTTCGTAACGGCCAAGGACCTTCGCATAATGTTGAAAAGTGTCTTTGTCAGTGAGGAGGATGAAATCGCCCACACCCATCTGGAACCACTTCTGGAGGTTTTCGCCGCCGGCCCGCACCCCCCACACATAAAACCCTCTGCCACGACGTTCGATATCGATCAGTTCAGGATAGGTGGCATCGCTGAAATTCTCGATAATGACCTGCCTGTCGATGGCATTGACGACTGAACGCTCCAGGTCTTTCCTGTCCCGTGGGTTCTCTGTGGAAGCGACAAAAATCTTGGACATTTCTCAGACCTAACAGCCCTTTAGCTGCATTATCGAACCCCCGATCGCGCTTTGCAATGCTTTAAAATGCTGCCGAAAGTTCGCTGGAACGGGTATCATTACCGGCTTTGTTCGCCCCGTCGGGACTCTGTGGTCCGGTCGGTTTATCAGCAGCGCACGGGCAATCAGCAAGTATCGATAGTTTATGAGTTCCAGGCAGTGGCAAGTTCATAAATTCGGCGGCTCGAGTCTCGCCGACGCACAGCAATTCCGGCGGGTTTCTGAAATTCTGCTGGCGGATCCGGGTGCTCTCAAGGCCGTCGTGGTTTCCGCGATGGGCGGCATGACCGACGCGTTATTGAACCTGGTTTCATCATCTGAATTATCTGCCGACCCGATTGAGTCCGGGTTATCAGCGATTCACGATCGTTATGCCGCAACGGCGGGCGCACTGCTCGAGAGCGAAGCCGGGGTTGCTGAGGTCCTGAATCCATTTAAAGCAGATCTGCGTGATGCTGCCGATGTGCTGCATGCGGTTTCTCTGGTCGGTTCGGCGGCGGATCGCAGCCGCGACCTCGTCGCCGGATTCGGGGAGATCTGGTCCGCACGCCTGCTGGCGGCCTTTTTGCAGCAACTTTCATCTCAAATGGCCGATGGGCCCCGCGTAAAATGGGTCGATGCCCGTGATGTGCTGATCGTCGAACACGGTGAAATGGGGCCGGGAGTACGCTGGGACTTGTCGCGGGAGAATGCGGCAAAACGATTTGATGGCGCGAGCGATGATATTGCGGTGATGACGGGTTTTATTGCCACGGATCAGGACGGATTGCCGACCACGCTGGGCCGCAACGGCAGCGATTTTTCCGCGTCCATTCTCGGGGCATTGCTTGGGGCTCAGAGCATCAGCATCTGGACTGACGTCGACGGTGTCATGAGCGCTGATCCGAACCGCGTGCCTGAGGCGGCGGTTATCAGTGATCTTTCTTATAACGAGGCCATGGAGCTGGCTTACTTCGGCGCCAAGGTGATCCATCCGCAAACCATGGCGCCGGCTGTGGCTCACAGCATACCGATCCGGATACGCAATACTTTTAAACCATCGGCGCGCGGGTCGCGCATCGGCGCAGAAGGCGGATCGACTGATCAGATCAAGGGCATCACCACGGTTGATGATGTTGCGCTGGTTAATGTTGAGGGAGCCGGCATGATCGGAGTGCCGGGCACGGCCGATCGGCTGTTCGGCGCGCTTCGTGATGCCGGGATATCGGTCATCCTGATTTCGCAAGCCAGTTCCGAGCATTCGATTTGTTTTGCCGTTCCTGCTTCGAGCGCGAAGCATGTCAAGAGCGTAGTCCGGCAGGCCTTCACGGCGGAACTGGAGCAGGGCCTGATACAAAGCGTAGAGGTCCAGGCGCACTGCAGTATCGTTGCAGTCGTCGGTGATGGCATGGCCGGCATTCCCGGTCTGGCGGCGCGTTTTTTCGGCACCTTGGGCAATGCCGGCATAAATATCCGCGCCATTGCACAGGGATCATCGGAACGAAATATTTCGGCGGTCATCGACCGTGAACATGCCACCCGTGCGCTTCGCGCCGCTCATTCGGGCTTCTATTTATCGGCAAAAACCATTTCCGTAGGTCTGGTCGGTCCCGGTCACGTCGGCGCCGTTTTGCTGGATCAGATTGCTGCCCAGGCTGAACATTTGCGTAACGAATTCAGCCTTGATTTCAGGATTCGGGCGATCGCATCGTCTTCACGTATGTGCCTGGCTGAAAAAGCGATCGACCTTGCCCGGTGGCGCGAGATTATTGCCGAGGACAGTGAGCCACTGGACTGGGAAAAATTTACAGCACATGTGAATGCAGATCACCTCCCGCACGCGGTAATAGTTGACTGCAGCGCCAGCGAGGATGTGGCAGGACATTATCTGGACTGGTTTAACCAGGGCATGCATGTGGCAACGCCGAACAAGAAAGCACATAGCGGTACTTTGGCGTACTACGACCAGATTCATGAAGCGCGGCGCCGTCATAATGCTCATTTTCTTTATGAAACCACGGTTGGCGCAGCCTTGCCGATCATCGAGACCTTGCGCGATCTGCGTCGCACCGGTGATCAGATTATCAGTATCGAAGGTATTTTTTCCGGCACGCTTGCGTATCTGTTCAATGTTTTCGACGGCAGCAAGCCATTTTCGAGCATCGTCCGCGAAGCACGGGACAGCGGCTACACTGAACCTGATCCGCGTGATGATTTGTCCGGCACTGATGTGGCCAGGAAGCTGATTATTCTTGCCAGAGAAATGGGCAGCCGGCTGGAGCTGAGTGACCTGAGTATTGAAAGCCTGGTGCCAGACGAACTGCAGGGGGAATCGATTGACGATTTTCTCGCAGCATTGCCGGCGTACGATGAACAAATGAAGAAACGTTGGCAGGCGGCACACGATGCGGGCAAGGTATTGCGCTATGTCGGACGGCTGAACAAAGACGGCGAGGCTTCGGTTCGCCTGGAAGCGCTGTCGGCTGATCATCCATTTGCGAATATCAATCTGACTGACAATATCGTTCGTTATGTCAGCGAACGTTACAGTGATAATCCGCTTGTTGTGCAGGGACCCGGTGCGGGGCCGGCCGTCACTGCGGCCGGTGTTTTTGCGGATTTGCTGCGCCTGGCCGCCTACCTGGGTGCGGCGCGATGAAATTTTGCAGTACCCGGGAAAGTCCGCCGGTGTGCCTGGAGCAGGCCATCATGAGCGGCACAGCGCCCGATGGCGGACTCTATGTGCCGGAATCGCTGCCGGTTCATCAGCTTGACGAATTTGACGGGCTGGAACAGTTCGATGAGATCGGTGCGCGGTTTCTGGCGCCTTTCTTCGCCGGCTCGACGCTCGAGGACCGTCTCGGGGAGATTTGCAAGGAGGCGATGAACTTTCCTGTCCCGCTGAGGGCTCTTGAAAGTAATGGCGCTGAACTTTCTGTCCTCGAGTTATTCCATGGGCCGACCGCAGCTTTTAAAGACGTTGGCGCGCGGTTTCTGGCCGCGAATATGGTTCGTATCATCAATGATGGCCAGTATGCTCAGCCGCCCGTGACTATTATCGTTGCAACCTCGGGAGACACCGGCGGGGCTGTGGCGGCGGCTTTTCATAAAAAGCCAGGTCTGCGTGTTGTTGTGCTGTTTCCTCAAGGCCGCGTAGCACCGCGCCAGCAACACCAGCTCACCTGCTGGGGTGAAAATATTATTTCGCTCGCCGTTACCGGCGAATTTGATGACTGCCAGCGCCTGGCAAAGGCGTTGTTTGCGGACCAGGACCTGAATCGTCAGCACAATCTGTGTTCGGCCAACAGCATCAATGTCGGACGATTGCTGCCGCAAGCCGCTTATTACGCCAAGAGCAGTCTTGAGCATTTCCGGCAGACCGGCAAGGCCAGTAACTTTATCGTTCCAACCGGGAACCTTGGTAATGGTTTCGCCTGCGTTTGGGCGAAGCGTATGGGAATGCCGATAGACCGCATTGTTTTTGCGACGAATGCAAATACCGCCGTGCCTGATTTTCTGCGCTCAGGCGAATGGTCACCAAGAAGCAGTGTGCCGACGCTGGCTTCCGCCATGGATGTGGGCAACCCGAGTAACATGGAGCGACTGCGCGCGCTTTGCGGCGACGTGGAGGGTGTCCGTAATGAGGTGTCTGCTTTTTCGGTAACGGATGAAATTATTCGTGACACAATTTGCGATGAGTACCAGCGTCACGGGACGGCCTGGTGTCCTCATACCGCAACCGGACTGCATGTATACCGTACGTTGCCTGAATCGGCACGGACAGGTCATCACTGGATCGTTGTTGCGACCGCCCATGCGGCGAAGTTTGAAACCATTGTTGACCCCTTGCTCGGTATCACTGTCGAGCCTCCTGCGGAACTGGCGGAGATGCTGCAATGGCCCGCAAAATTTGAGACCATCGGCCCTGATCTTGCCGAGGTGGCCAGGCGACTGTAGACACGCGTGTCGGAACTGATCAGCAACCCAATGATTCTCAGTGCCCTGGCTGCACTGGCAATATTGTTTTGCATCCTGATCTGGTTAGGGCAACGCCGCAGAGCGCAATCGGTCGAACACCGGCTCGCTAAAGTCAGTCGCGCCGTTTTGCACAATTTTCTGATCCCGGATGGCAATGAGGGTGAAATTCTTATTGAGTACGCGTTACTGACGCGCCGCGGTGTTCTTGTTCTTGATTTAAAAGATGTTTCGGGCCATGTGTTCGGCAGTGATTCAATGCAGGACTGGACTGTAATTTCGGGTGACCGGCGTTATACCTTCAGCAACCCGCAACCTGGATTGTACGATCGTATTACCGCAGTCAAACGGCTGCTGCCGGATTTACCTGTTGGCGGTTATGTGGTTTTCTCCAGTCGCGCGAACTTCAGTAAAGGCCAGCCCGCCGATGTGATCCTCATGAAGAATCTGTGTGATTCGCTCGGCAAAGAAAAATACCGGAAAAAAACGCAGGCAGGAGATGATTACATGGTGCATTGGGACCGGCTGCGTCAGGAAGCAGTGACTGCGGGACTCGACCGCCTGCTTCGAGCTTAAGCGGCCGTCAGCCCGAACAGCTTTTCGGCATTGAGTGTTGCGGCCTTTGCAACAGTTTCCACCGGCTGGTTCATATAACGGGCCGCAGCTTCAAGAATATGCGGCAGTGTGGCCGGCTCATTGCGCCGGCCCGACGGCTTGCTGGCCAGATCGCGGGGCAGCAGATAAGGCGCATCGGTTTCAAGTAATACGCGGTCCAGAGGCAGGTCTCTGACAGCTGTTCTCAACTCATCACTGCGCCGTTCGTCGCATATCCACCCGGTAATGCCGATGTAAAGACCCATGTCCAGGTATTCGCGAAGTTCTTTTGCGCCGGCCGTAAAACAATGCGCAACGCCACCGGGGATATTCCTGATTTGCGTCGCGAGCACCTCAATGAATGGATCATGCGCATCGCGCTGATGCAAAAAGATCGGCTTTTGCACGTCGGCTGCAATTTCCAGTTGCGCTTCAAATGCTTCGAGTTGCTTTTGATGTGATGAATAATTACGAAAATAATCAAGCCCGCATTCACCAACGGCGACGACTTCATCTTCTGCGGCGAGCTTCCTGAATATGTCGGCTTGCTGCTTGTCGAAGGAGTCTGCGTGGTGGGGATGCAGTCCCGCGGTCGCGAAAATTGTTCCCGGTGATTGCCGGGCCAGCGCCAGGGCGGCCTGACTGGCGTCAAGTGAAGTGCCTGTGACGATCATGCGGCGCACGCCGGCAGCGGCTGCACGCTCAATGACTTCGTTGCGGTCGGTATCGTAGCTGTCGTGAGTCAGGTTGATGCCGATATCGATCAGATCATTCACACGGCAACCTGAGTTGCCTGCAAAGATCGGAGTTGCTCAATCAGCTGCGGCAGGATGATACCGGCGGGCCCCGACAAAACGAAATCTGCGATGCCGGTCATCGGCGTCGGATTGGGATTAAGTTCGACGATTGTGGCGCCGGCACGTTTGGCCGCATGGGCCAGATCAGCCGCCGGTTGTACCTGGGCCGAAGTGCCGATCGCGATCAGCAAATCGCAAACCTGTACGGCGGCGATTGCGGCTTGAAGAGCGAGCGGGGGAATAGGTTCCCCGAACCAGACAACATCGGGGCGCAGCGCGGCACCGCAATCCGGGCAGGCCGGAGGTGAGTCAGTCCCGGTGGTATCGATGTCGATGACACGTTGTTCGGCCGTGCAGATATTGCGATGGATGTTGCCGTGGAACTCGATGACACGACGACTGCCCGCGCGCTGATGCAAACCGTCGACGTTCTGGGTAATGACAATGACGTCGGGCAGCAAATATTCCAGGTCGACGATTGCGGTATGTCCGGGGTTGGGGTTAACCCGGCCGATCAGTTCGCGTCGCCACTGGTACCAGCGCCAGACCAGTTCGGGGTCGTGTTGAAATGCTTCTGCAGTGGCCAGGTCTTCAGCCCGAAAGTGTGTCCACAGCCCCGTCAGCGCATCGCGGAACGTGGGTATGCCGCTTTCTGCCGAGATTCCCGAGCCACTGAGAACCACGCAGCGTTTGGCGCTTTTCAGTCGCAAAATCAGCTCGGGGGAGATTGGGTTCATGGTCAGGCTGCGAGTTGTCTCAACACGTACTGCAGAATACCTCCGTTTGCATAGTACTCACGCTCTTTCGGCGTATCAATGCGCACACGCGCCGTAATGTCGAAGCTGGATCCGTCTTCCCGGTGCACAGTAACGGTTATCTCGTTATTGCTGTATGACGACAAACCCTCAATATCGAAGGTTTCCGCGCCGGTGAGATCAAAACCTGCGGCACTTTCGCCGGCTCGGAATTGCAGCGGCAGCACGCCCATACCAATCAGGTTAGAGCGGTGAATGCGCTCAAAACTTTCCGCCAGGACCGCACGTACGCCAAGCAGTGTAGTGCCTTTAGCCGCCCAGTCCCGGGATGAACCCGTGCCGTATTCCTTGCCTGCGATCACGATAAGCGGGACGCCTTCTTCACGGTAACGGACAGCCGCATCGTAAATCGATTCCTGATCACCGCTGGGCTGGTGCCGTGTCCAGCCGCCTTCCGTGCCCGGCGCCAGAAGATTACGCAGGCGAATATTCGCGAACGTACCACGCATCATGACCTCGTGATTTCCGCGTCTGGAGCCATATGAATTAAATTGTTTTGGTTCGACACCCTGTTCGATCAGGTAACGACCTGCCGGCGTGTCAGCACCGATCGCACCGGCGGGAGAAATATGATCTGTGGTCACTGAGTCGCCGAGCAGCGCGAGCACGCGGGCACCGTGAATGTCTTCTACCGGTTCGGCTTTCAGGGACATGCCCTCGAAGTAGGGCGGATTGCGGATGTAGGTTGAGTCCGGATTCCATTCATAAATCTGAGCCGTTGGGACTTCCAGGTTGTTCCAGTTCTCGTCACCGGCAAATACGCCTTCATAGCTTTTTTGAAACATGGCTGAATCGATGTTCGCGGCGATGATGCTTTGGATCTCTGCCTGATCAGGCCAGATTTCTTTCAGGTAAACAGGGTTTCCGTCGGCGTCATGGCCCAGCGGTTCCTTGCCCAGATCGACATTCAGGGATCCGGCCAGAGCGTAAGCAACAACCAGTGGCGGGGAGGCCAGAAAATTCATTTTTATGAGGGCGTGAATCCGGCCTTCGAAATTCCGGTTGCCCGACAGTACGCTGCAACCGATCAAATCATCGTCGATGACTGCTTTGGCGATGGCGGGATCAAGCGGGCCCGAGTTGCCAATGCAGGTTGTGCATCCGAATCCGACTATATCGAAACCCAGTGCGTCGAGATCATCCTGCAGGCCGGACTGTTCGAGGTAGTTGCTGACGACGCGAGAACCCGGGCCGAGACTGGTCTTGACCCATGGCTTGCTCATCAGCCCGCGTGCACGTGCATTGCGTGCGAGCAACCCTGCTGCCACCATGACTGAGGGATTAGAGGTGTTCGTGCAACTGGTGATGGCGGCAATCAGCACGTCGCCGTCGGTCACTTTGAATGTTTCGCCGTCGCGCGTGACATCCACCGAACGGGGATCACGGTCCTTGAGTTCTTCAGCTTCAAGCTTCTTGTACGTCGCAGCAGCCGTGCCGAGTGGAATGCGGTCCTGAGGCCGCTTTGGCCCGGCCAGGCAGGGTTCCACGGCACCAAGGTCAAGTTCGAGAATATCTGTATAGAGCGGATCAGCTTGCCCGTCTTCGCGCCATAGCCCCTGTTCGCGCGCATAAGCTTCGACAAGTTCAATCTGTGCCGGGCCACGTCCTGACAGCTCAAGGTATCGAATCGTTTCTGCATCGATAGGGAATGTTGCGCAGGTGCTGCCGAATTCCGGCGACATATTGCTTAAGGTTGCCCGATCAGCGAGCGGCAGTCCGGAAAGACCGTCACCGAAGAACTCGACGAATTTACCAACCACCCCTTTCTCGCGCAGCATATCGGTGATTGTCAGGACCAGGTCGGTCGCCGTTGTCCCTTCGCGTAATGTGCCGTTGAGCCTGAAACCGATGACTTGCGGAATCAGCATCGGGATCGACTGTCCAAGCATCGCGGCCTCGGCCTCAATGCCGCCAACACCCCAACCGAGTACGCCAAGACCATTAATCATGGTGGTGTGGGAATCCGTGCCTACGACCGTATCAGGGTAGGCGGTGTGTTCGCCATCTAGTTCATCATCAAAAACGACGCGTGCAAGATATTCAAGATTAACCTGATGAACAATGCCGGTATTTGGCGGAACAACCCTGAAATTCCGGAATGCATTCTGGCCCCAGCGCAGGAAAGAATAACGCTCCTGATTCCGTTCAAACTCGATCGCCGTATTCTGAGCCAGTGCTGCAGTTGTACCGTATTTATCAACCTGCACCGAATGGTCAATGACCAGTTCAGCCGGGGAAAGAGGATTAATGGATTCAGCTTTACCACCGAGCTTGACGACAGCGTCACGCATTGCGGCAAGATCGACGACGGCCGGAACGCCGGTAAAGTCCTGCAGAATAACCCGGGCCGGCGTGAAGGAAATTTCGTGGCTGGGCTCTGCGTTCGGATCCCAGTTGGCCAAAGCGCTGATGTCGTCCGCAGACACATCCTCAGTGTCGGCATGGCGCAGGAGATTCTCCAGCAGAATTTTGAGCGAAAAAGGCAGTCGATCGACGTGTCCTTCGGTAACGGCATCCAGCCGGTATATCTGATAGTCGGTGCCGTTGATGGACAGTACCGATTTCGCATTCTGCGCCATGGAGTTTCTCCGGTCGTTAACTGGTTATTCGCGGTGATGTGCCGCGGTCAAAGAGGCGCGCGATTATAGCGAAACGCGGCGGTTCACGCAGTCGCAGCTGCGGAATCGCTCTGCTGTGCCTTGAGCGGAAGAGCCTGCTCGATGGCGCCGCCGCCCAGGCATTCCTCTGCCTGGTAGAGAACCGCGTATTGACCCGGCGTGACGGCCCATTGTGGCTCATCAAAATGCAGGCGCAGGGCATCGGGCGTGTCGTAAACCGCTGTACAGGCGGCATCTGCCTGCCGGTAGCGTGTTTTGACACTACAGCGAAACGTGTCTCCGCAGCTGAGCCGGGCCGGTTCGTCCCGAATCCAGTGCAAATCGGCGGCAATCAGGCCCGATGCAAGCAGTGCAGGGTGCTCATGCCCCTGGACGACCTGAAGAACATTGCGCAGCTGATCCTTGCCGTAAACGTACCACGGCTGCGGACGCCTGTCGGAGAAACCGCCGATACCCAGACCCTGACGCTGGCCGAGGGTGTAATGGATCAAACCCTCATGGTGGCCGACAACCCGGCCATCATCGGACTCGATTTCCCCGGGTTCAGCGTTTAAAAACTGACTCAGGAATTCCCGGAACGGGCGTTCGCCGATGAAACAGATCCCCGTACTGTCCGGCTTGTCGAAGATTGGCAGACCCGCCGCATTGGCCTGCGCACGAACCTCGCTTTTGGTCATGGCGCCAATCGGAAAATGTGTGCGGGTCAGCGCATTTCCATTAATAGCATGGAGAAAATAACTTTGATCCTTGCCCGCATCGATGCCTTTCAGCAATCGTGGCCGGTCGCCCGCACCGATACGCGCATAGTGGCCGGTCGCAATCGCGTCGCCACCCAGGCGCATGGCATAGTCAAGAAACACGCCGAATTTGATTTCACGGTTGCAAAGAACATCAGGGTTGGGTGTTCGGCCCGCCTGATAGGCGCTCAGAAAATGGCTGAATACCTGTTCACGGTATTCACGCGCAAAATTGACACAGTGCAAAGGAATTTTTAACTCGCGGCAAACGGTCCGCGCATCCTGTAAATCAGCAGCAGCCGTACAATAACCGTCGTCGTCTTCCCAGTTCGTCATATGGAGGGCTTCGACCTGGTGGCCCTCACGGATCAGCTGTAACGCCGCGACAGCGGAGTCAACGCCACCGGACAGGGCAATAATGATTTTCGAATGGTCAGTGCGGCTCATGCCGCCCATTTTAGCAGCCGCTAGATTTTTGCGGCACGTTGGGCGAGTTCTTCGGTGGCCAGGTTCCGGATAGTGTCGCAGGGCAGGCGGATTCCGGTCAGATAGTCGTCGATACAGCGCAATACCATTGGGCTTCGCAGCTGCTTCGAGCCGCCGCCGAGTTCATCTTTCGACAGCCAGAGTGTGCGCAGAATCCCGTCATCGAGTTCACGACCGGGCTCATGGTTGATGCAGCGCCCGCAAAAGCTGATACGCAAGAACGGGTGGGGTTTGTCCGGGTGCTGCCACAAATAGATGCCCGTCAGTGCTTCCGGTTCAAAATGCCACGCAGTTTCCTCAAGCATTTCGCGGATGATGGCTTGCGTGAAGCTTTCTCCGGGCTCAACGTGACCGGCCGGCTGATTGATGACTTTCTCACCGTATACCAGTTCCTCAACCATCAGGAATCGTGAGTTTTGCTCAACAATAGCGGCGACGGTGAGCTCAGGCGTCATCATCAGAGAGCGAGGAATACGGGTGTGCGACAGGGCAGCCACTTGGGCTGTGAGGATTCAGACCCGTAATTCGCGAAATTCTCTTTCAACTTCCGAGGCGCTCCAGATTTCGTCGAACAGCTGCAGGTAGCGCCGGGATACTGCCGGCTCATTTGTATCTGCGATGCCTTCCCATTTAGAAGCGTCAACTCGATACAGCAGTGCTGTCTCATCGGCGATCAGAAACGCTTCTTTGTGTTCTCTGTATTCCGGGTTAACATTACGGAATTCAACGTAGCTATTCAATCGCCTGCCCAGGCCGACGAAACGGTTGCCGTTACGGACCGATCGGCCCGGATCGGAAATAAGGACGCGAATACGCGCATAGCGTTTCGCGAGCACAAGTCGTTTGGCGACTTCAAGAAAGTCATCCTGATCGTAGATACCTGGTTCCAGATCGCGAGAATAAATAGAGATCCAGCGTTTCGCTACGGAGGCAATTTCTGTCACAGCCTGACGGGTTTCTTCCATTGAAGAAAGCACCCATCGTCGGCCCTGAATTCGTGTGGCTTGCTGCATCGTCTGCTGTATCGTCCCGCGATGTTAACTAAAGGGCCGCATCCGCTCGCAATGGCGGAAGCGTACCGGAGCAGATCAATTTTAATGGAGTGCCGCAGTGCGCTGTGTCGACCACGTCACGTTTTGCCGGCGGATGGCGGTATTGTGTTAACCGCAGCCGGTCAGCAGACGCTGATTTCGCTCACCGTCTAGTCGGCAGGCGGCTCTTCAGCCCGTGCCAGTTGTGCGGCCAGACCGGTATAGCCGGCGGGGCTCAGGGCCAGCAGGCGCTCGCGGGCATCATCAGGCAAATCCAGGGTTTTTATGAAAGCGCGCAGGCCTGCGGCATCAACGACTTCTCCGCGGGTCAGCTGTTTGAGCTGTTCGTAGGCATCGCCCTGACCGTAGCGACGCATGACTGTCTGAATCGCTTCGGCCAGTATTTCCCAGCTTGAATCCAGGTCCGCATTCATACGTGCAGGATTGGGTTCAAGTTTGTTCAGGCCTTTGAGCAGTGAACGATAGGCCAGAATGCTGTGCCCGATAGCCACACCGAAATTTCTCTGCACGGTCGAATCTGAAAGATCCCGCTGCCATCTTGATACCGGGAGCTTTTGTGAAAAATGATTCAGTAACGCATTGGCGACACCGAGATTGCCTTCAGCATTTTCGAAATCGATCGGATTAACCTTGTGCGGCATCGTTGATGATCCGACTTCCGAATCGATTCTTCGCTGACTGAAATAACCAATCGAGATGTAACTCCAGAAATCACGGCTGGCATCCAGAAGCACCGTATTGATGCGGGCCAGCGCGTCACAATATTCGGCCATCCAGTCATGCGGTTCTATCTGGGTGGTATAAGCATTCCAGGACAGTCCGAGTGATTCAATAAATGCGCGGCTTAATGCAGGCCAGTCGACTTCCGGATAAGCCACGACGTGTGCATTGAAATTGCCGACCGCACCATTGATTTTGGCGAGTGTGGGGACCGATTCGAGGTTTTCGATCTGACGATCCAGTCGCGCGGCCATGTTGGCGATTTCTTTGCCCAGTGTTGTCGGGCTCGCGGTCTGGCCATGGGTGCGTGACAACATCGGCTGGTCGGCATTAGCCCGTGCCATGTTGCGTAGTTTTTCCCTGACCGTGCGCAGCGACGGCACGATGGCCTGTTTGCGACCGCGCCGAAGCAGCAGGGCGTAGGCGATATTATTAATGTCCTCCGACGTACAGGCGAAATGGACGAACGGGCGGATGCGTTCCAGCTCGGCGTCGTTTTCGAGTTGCCCGGCGATCAGGTATTCGACGGCTTTAACGTCATGGTTGGTGGTTTTTTCGAAATCCTTGACCCGCCGCGCATCTTCGAGGCTGAACTTCTCGGCCAGCCGGTTCAGATAATCGTTGACGACCGGCGACAACGGACCGAAATCTTTGATCTCCGGCCAGTCGGCAAGAAACTGCACCCATCGCACTTCGACGAAGGTGCGCAGCTGAATCAGTCCGTATTCGCTGAATAATTCCCGACAGTCGTCAGTTTGCCGGGCATAGCGCCCGTCCAGAGGAGATATTGCAGTCAGTGCGGAGTTGTCCATGCCTGTTGCCGAAAAAGACCCTATACTTTGGGGCTCGAATAATACAGCAAAGGCCGGTCCGTCGATGCAAGGAGCATGTAATTCGGACCGACCGGAAAAGTTCTGTTCCAGGAGGATTGAATGTCAGATGACGGTTATCGCGTTGAGCGTGACAGTATGGGTGAATTAAAGGTGCCGGCGGATGCGCTTTGGGGTGCTCAGACACAACGGGCGGTTAATAATTTTCCAATCAGCGGACTGCCGATGCCCCGTGCATTCATTCGCGCGCTGGGTCTGATCAAGTGGGCTGCGGCCGGCGCTAACAGCGAGCTGGGTTTGATGCCGGGTGCGAAAGCAGTGGCCATCCAGGCCGCAGCACTGGAAGTGGCCGAAGGCGTACATGACGAACATTTTCCGATTGACGTGTTCCAGACGGGGTCGGGCACGAGTTCAAACATGAACGCCAACGAAGTCATTGCGCAAGTCGCAACTCGCTCATCCGGCATCGAGATTCATCCCAATGATGACGTCAATATGGGTCAAAGCAGTAATGACGTTATTCCCACGGCTGTTCATGTCAGCGCGGCTTTACTGGTGCACGAATCACTGCTGCCGAACCTGGCCTGCCTGCAAGAAGCGCTGGAGGCCAGAGCGCACGAAACCATCGACGTTATCAAAACCGGCCGGACGCACCTGATGGATGCGATGCCCTTAAGTCTTGGTCAGGAACTCAGTGGCTGGGCCAGTCAGATCAAGCACGGTGCACAGCGTCTGGGTGAAAGCATGCCGCGACTGTGCGCGCTTGCCCAGGGCGGCACGGCGGTCGGTACCGGGATCAACGCCCATCCGAAATTCGGCAACAAGGTGGCTCTGCTGCTTTCGGAAAAAACCGGTCTGACATTTAGTGCGGCGGAAAACTATTTTGAAGCATTAAGTTGTCAGGACACGGCCGTTGAGTTGTCGGGTGACCTGAAAACGATTGCTGTTTCACTGATGAAGATTGCCAACGATCTGCGCTGGATGAACAGCGGTCCGCTGGCGGGTCTGGGCGAAATTGCACTGCCTGCGCTGCAGCCGGGCAGCAGCATCATGCCCGGCAAGGTGAATCCGGTCATCCCCGAAGCTGTGGCGATGGTGTCGGCCCATGTGATCGGCAACGACACGGCAATTACAATTGCCGGCCAGTCAGGCAACTTCCAGCTCAATGTCATGTTGCCGGTGGTTGCATACAACCTGACTCAAAGCGTGGAACTGCTGGCCAATGCAAGCCGGATACTGGCTGATTCGGCGATCGCGGGCTTTAAAGTCAATCAGGGCAAGCTTGAAGAAGCGCTGGACCGGAACCCGATACTGGTGACTGCCCTGAATCCGGTGATCGGCTATGAAAAAGGGGCCGCGATCGCTAAACAGGCTTATGCCCAGGGACGGCCTGTGCGTGAGGTCGCCGCGGAACTCACCGACCTGACTGACGACGAACTGGACCGGTTGCTGAATCCTGCGGAGCTGACCAGGGGCGGAATTAAATCCTGAACCGCGGGGCGGATCAGGCGTGCAAAAACGAATCATCACTCAGTTACGAGGCACATCGCCGGCGAAAGACCCGTCAGCCGCGGCGCTGGCACCGCTGCGTCCTGAAATTGCCGGCGCACTGTTTAGCGGAACATTGATACCGGCTGCAGTGCTGATCCCGCTTGTTCTCCACGACAGCGGTCTGACAGTTTTGCTGACTCAGCGCACCGAGCATTTGACGGACCACCCGGGCCAGATCAGTTTTCCGGGCGGGCGAGTGGACAAAACGGATCGCGATCCGTTGCACACGGCGCTTCGAGAAGCTGAGGAAGAAATCGGCTTGGCGCCTGAAGAGGTCAGAGTGGCCGGTTACCTCGAACCGTATGCAGTGGTGACGGGCTTTGTGATTACGCCCGTCGTGGGGTTTATTCGACCCGGTATCCGGCTGGTGCTTGACGAATACGAGGTGGCTGATGCCTTCGAAGTGCCGCTTTCTTTTTTCATTGATTCACGTAACCGCAACTGCGGGATACGCAAAATACGCGGCGTGGAGATTGCGCTGGTCGAGTATGTCTATGAGGACCGCCGAATCTGGGGGGCGACGGCACAAATACTGGATATCTTTATTAATAAGATAAAACAATGAGATAAGTAAACTATGCAGAAATTACTTGAAATAATGGCACAGTTGCGCGACCCGCAAAACGGGTGTCCGTGGGATCTCGAACAGGATTTCCGTTCGATCGCGCCTTATACGATCGAAGAAGCCTACGAAGTGGCCGACGCGATCGACCGCGCCGATCTTACGGATCTCAAGGAAGAGCTGGGCGACCTGCTGCTTCAGGTCGTATTTCATGCACAAATGGCCCGCGAGCAGAATGCCTTTGATTTCAGCGAGGTCGTGGCGAGCATTTCGGCGAAAATGGTTCGGCGACATCCCCATGTATTTGGTGACGAGCCGGTTACTGATGCGCAGGCCCAGCGCGAGGCATGGGAAACGCATAAGGCACGTGAAAGAGATGCGAGCGCGGATCAGAGTAAAGTACTCGATGGCATCAGTCTTAATCTGCCGGCCCTTTCACGTGCGAGCAAGCTGGGCAAACGTGCTGCCCGAGTCGGTTTCGACTGGCCCAATGCCGATGGTGCGATAGCCAAAATTCATGAAGAACTCACGGAGCTGGATGACGCCCGAACCCGTGACGACCGTGAAAGCATGGCCGAAGAACTGGGCGATGTGCTGTTCTCGGTAGTAAACCTGGCACGGCACCTGAACATCGATGCCGAAGAAAGTCTGCGCAGTGCCAACCGCAAGTTCATCCGTCGCTTCGAAAAGGTCGAAGCGCAAGTGACGGCGGATGGCCGTCAGTGGTCAGACTGCAAATCTGATCAGCTCGAAGCCTTCTGGGAGCGTGCAAAAACCGGTGACTAAGAAATGGTGCCGGTGTACAGGTTCTTAAGGTTCTGAAGTTATACGCTATGATGCAGCAAATAACTTCAGAACCTTTAGAACCTGTACACCGGCACCATTATTCTTCTATTCCGGGTCTGAGTCTTTGGGTGAGCGGGTAATAAACGGCTCGATCAGGTCCATCGGCAGCGGGAAAATAATCGTATACGTTCCTTTGTTGGTGACCTCGGTCAGCGTCTGCAGGTATCTGAGCTGCAGAGCCTGCTTCTGGGTGCCGAGCGTTTGGGCCGCGTCGGCCAGAACAGTGGATGCCTGACGTTCGCCTTCGGCATGAATCACCTTGGCGCGGCGTGTGCGTTCTGCTTCGGCTTGTGCGGCGATCGCCCGGATCATGCTTTCGTCCAGGTCAACGTGTTTAATTTCGACATTGGAGATCTTGATTCCCCAGGCATCCGTGCGTTGATCCAGAATGCCCTGAATATCGGAATTCAGCCGGTCTCGTTCCGAGAGCATTTCGTCCAGTTCGTGCTGACCCAGGACCGATCGCAGCGTTGTCTGCGCCAGTTGACTGGTGGCCTCGAAAACGTTCTCGACCTGAATAATGGCTTTTTCAGGGTCAATAATTCGGAAGTAAACCACCGCATTAACTTTTACTGAAACGTTATCTTTGGAGATGACATCCTGCGACGGCACATCCATGACGATGACGCGAAGCTCGACACGCGTCATCTGCTGGATACCGGGGATGACGATAATCAGTCCCGGGCCTTTGACCTTCTGAAACCGGCCAAGCAGAAAAATCACGCCGCGTTCGTATTCCTTGAGAATCTTGATCGCACTGAAAAGAAACAGCAGGACCAGACCTGTAATTACCATATAGACCATTATTGTTCTCCGGTTAATTCATTCGGTTCGATTTCCAGTTCGAGGCCATGTATGGCGATCACCCGAACGCTGCCGTCTTTCTCGATTCGCGACTGCGACCGGGCGTTCCATCGTTCTCCATTCAAAAAAACGGGTCCCGATCGTTCGAAAGATTCGATGGCTTTGCCAACGCTGCCGATCATGGCTTCCATGCCACTGACCACGGGTCGCCGGATATTTCGCATGAGGAAAACGACCAGGCCCATAAGCAGGGTAGCGGCTGCCAGCGCAATGCCGCCCACCAGCGCGCGCGAAACCTGGAATCCCGGGACTTCCGAATCGATCAGAATAACGGAACCGAATACGAACGCCGCAATACCGCCCAGTCCGAGCGCGCCGAAACTTGGCATGAAGGCTTCGGCGACGATCAGGGTCACACCAAGAATAATCAGCGCGAGACCGGCAAAATTGACCGGCAGCACCTGGAACGCGAACAGTGCCAGCAGCAGACAGATTGCCCCGACAACACCCGGCACCAAAGCGCCCGGATTGTAGCCGTCGAATATCAGGCCGTAGATACCGGCCAGCAACAGCATGTAGGCAATGTTCGGGTCCGTGATGATCATCAGAACCCGCGTTCGCCAGTTGGGTTCAAAGCGCTCGATTATC
>PVMS01066408.1_pt1 | contig 24009 bp, 22 predicted proteins | sample 1853461 | NCBI WGS metagenome assembly PVMS01 (sample SAMN08582032, study PRJNA380276) | Marine sediment metagenome, whole genome shotgun sequencing project. | isolation source: ocean sediment barecode stripped | collected 2017 | reverse complement strand
TAATAAAATAGAATAATAAGTAAAGAGGCTGCCTTCGGGTGGCCTCTTTACTTATTATTCTATTTTATTATCAGTGCCTTGTATGTGGCGCTCCCTACGAGAATCGAACTCGTGTTTCAGCCTTGAGAGGGCCGCGTCCTAACCGCTAGACGAAGGGAGCGTTCAGCTGCTTGCCGGAGAAGCAATTCCACTTTGGACCGGGCGCTCATGGTAAACTAGCGAACGTGATCTGTTCAAGCAATCACTGGGCAAATAGGGTTCTCTGAAAATCTTTGAACCGGAACTTTTTGAAGCATCCGGGCAAGCAGTCTGTCAGACTGCTGGCCTCGTTTGCATAATAATCAGGAATCTGTAATCGATACATTTATTACCATCCCGGAAGCAGAACACCGCATCAGGCTCAAAGAGCTGTGCCCGCATGCCAGCGAAGTCGTTAAGGATTTGCAGAACGCCGGCTATGAATCCTACATCGTCGGCGGCAGCGTGCGTGACCTGTTGCTGGGCAAAGCCCCGAAAGACTTTGACGTGGCGACCGGCGCCACCCCGGAAGAAGTCCAGGATGTATTCCCACGATGCCGCCTGATCGGGCGGCGCTTCCGACTGGCTCACGTGCGCAAGGCGGGCGCTCTGATCGAAGTGGCAACCTTCAGAGGCCACGCTTCCGCCGAAGACGGCTCGCGGGAAGATCATAATGGCAGGATCCTGCGCGATAACGTGTTCGGCACGGTGGAAGAAGACGCCATCCGCCGGGACTTCACCATCAATGCCATGTTCCTCGATCCGGTCAGTGGCGATATCCGCGATTATGTGGGGGGTTATGAAGACCTGGCGAACAGGCGCCTGCGCCTGATCGGTGATCCGGTCACCCGCTATCGCGAAGACCCGGTGCGCCTTTTGCGTGCCGCCCGGTTTGTCGCCAAGCTGGGGGTTGAACCGGACGAGGAAAGTGCCGCCCCGATCCGGGAAATGGGGCCTTTGCTCAAAGACATACCCCCGGCACGCCTGTTCGAGGAAGTGTGCAAGCTGTTTCTGACCGGCCACGGCAGCCGCAGCATGGAAGCACTGCAGCGCTTTGGCCTCAGTTCCATCCTGTTTCCCGCGCTCAAAAAGGGCAACGGGCCGGGTAAGATTCAGATGAGCCTGATGTTGAAGAAGGCACTTGAAAACACCGACGAAAGGGTCCGGGATTCCAAACCGGTGACCCCGGCTTTCCTTTTTGCTGCGCTTCTGTGGCAGCCTGTGCGCGACCGCGTTCAAACCCTGGTGGCTGAGGGTGAGAGCGAATACAACGCGATGATGCTGGCCTCCGAAGAGGTGATCTACGCACAAGTGGGCAGTACGGCCATTCCCCGCCGCTTCAGCGCCGTGACCCGGCAAATCTGGACCATGCAGCCGCGCTTCGCGAAAACCAGGGGCAAGCGCTGGAAGCGAATTCTCCATGAACCCAGGTTTCGGGCTGGCTATGATTTCCTTCTGTTGCGCGCCGTCGAAGATCCGTCGTTGAGTGAATTATGCGAATTCTGGACCAAGGCACAGGAAGGCATGGACTTCACCCCACCCGCACGTAACAAGCGGGAGCGCCCCCGACGGCGCTACCGCAGGTCGGGTTCGGGTCGCTCGGGTTCCAGGGGTTCCGGTTCTGTCGGTTCAGGCTCCAGGGGCTAGTTGCCCGGTCTCAGATGGAAGCCTGGATCGGCCTTGGCAGTAACCTGGGCAAGCCTGAGGCCCGCTTAAGCGAGGCCATCCGCAAACTGGACGAGATTGATGGCATCGAATTGAAGTGTTGTTCCGGCTTGTACCGCACGGCGCCTTGGGGTAATGAGGAGCAAGAAGATTTCATCAACGCGGTTGCTGTCCTCGATACCACTCTGCAGCCACTCGACTTATTGAGAGCTCTGTTGACTATCGAGGATCAGATGGGGCGCAGGCGTTCTGCCGACCGCTGGGGACCGCGTTGTATTGACCTGGATCTGCTTACGTACGAAGATTCACAGCTGAAAACCCCTGAACTGGAACTGCCCCATCCGAGAATGCACATGCGAGCATTCGTGTTGCGGCCTCTGCTGGAACTGGATCCGGATTTTTCCATACCCGGCCTTGGACCGGCAGCGGCATGTTTGTCCAGCCTGGAGCCACAGCGGGTCGAAAGAATGGGATCGCTTGATTGAATCACCTGACGGGATCGAGGTTCATATGAATGACACAGCACCACTGACCATCAGCCACCTGCAGGATATGAAGCAGCGGGGTGAAAAAATCGTCATGTTGACCTGCTATGACGCCACGTTCGCCAGCACCATGGACCTGGCCGGGGTCGATATCATCCTGATTGGAGACTCCATGGGCATGGTGGTTCAGGGCCGCGATTCCACTGTGGGTGTCAGCGTGGAAGAGATTGCCTATCACACAGCCTGTGTGGCCAGCGGGGTGGAACGGGCTTTCGTGTTGGCCGACATGCCGTTTGGCAGTTATCACGACGAAATGACCGCCATGGAAAATGCCGTTGATCTGCTGTCTGCCGGCGGCGCCATGGTCAAGCTGGAGGGTGCCGGGCCGATGGTGTCAATCGTCGAGTACCTGACCAGCCGGGGTGTGGCCGTATGTGCGCACCTGGGCCTGACGCCGCAGAGCGTGAATCAATTGGGTGGCTTCAAGGTGCAGGCGCGCGAAGAGGAAGATGCCAGGCAATTGCTGGAAGATGCATTGGCGATGCAACAGGCGGGCGCCCAGATGCTGGTGCTGGAGTGCGTGCCTGCTGCGCTGGGCAGAACGGTATCGGAGCGCGTGGATATGCCGGTGATCGGCATTGGCGCCGGGGCTGGCTGCGACGGTCAGGTGCTGGTCATGCATGACATGCTGGGCCTGGGCCGGCGCGTACCCAAATTCGTTGCCAATTTCATGGAAGGCAACGCGAGTATTGGCGCCGCTTTTGAGAAATATGTTGCCGACGTACGTTGCGGCGCCTTTCCGGCACAGGAGCACGAGTACTGACCATGCTGGAAGTGGCAAGCCGGCAGGAACTGCGTGACGTGTTGCGGGACTGGCGGCACGAAGGGCAGAAGATCGCGCTGGTTCCCACCATGGGAAACCTGCATGCCGGTCACCTGGCGCTGGTAACAGAGGCCGGGCGTTTGGCTGACCGTGTTGTGGCCAGCCTGTTCGTGAACCCAACCCAGTTTGGCGCCGGTGAGGATCTGGACAGCTATCCGCGAACTCCCGATTCCGATCGTGCTGCGCTGCAGCAAACGGGCTGTGACCTGCTGTTTGCGCCGGATGAGGAAATGGTCTATCCATATGGCCTCGAAGACACATTCAGACTAGCCACACCGCCCGGCCTGACCTCGATACTCGAGGGAAAATCCCGCCCGGGTCACTTCGATGGCGTGGTGACGGTGGTCTCGCGGCTGTTTTGCCTGGTGAATCCCGATGTTGCCATTTTTGGCGAAAAGGACTATCAGCAACTGCTGATTATTCGCAGCATGGTGGAAGACATGGGGTTTGAGATCCACATCCACGGTGTGGCGACTGTCAGGGAAAGCAGTGGCCTGGCGATGAGTTCGCGCAACAACTACCTGGATTCACAGCAAATAGCAGCGGCTCAGAATCTGTTCGCCGTGTTGCAGGAATCTGCGAAACTTGGGGCGGCTTCGGGCGCTGATTTCCCGAGCCTGGAGCGACAGGCCGTAGAACGCCTGAAGGCTCATGGCCTGGCTCCTGAATACGTGGCCATCAGGCGCGCCGGAGACCTGAAACCGCCGCTGGAAGAAGACAGGACACTACGGATATTGGCGGCTGTTCACTGCGGCAGAACACGCCTGATTGATAATCTGGAACTAAATCGCGCTTGCAATCATGATGATTAGTGGTATTATTACAACCAACCTTGGTAAAACTGCAACATTTGCCAGGGTCGCAGGGCGCGAAAGACGGGTACATCACTCCAAAAGCCTGCCTCTCCCCGTAACAGGGGAGAGGCTTTTTTTTGTCTGTCGCTTTCTGGTTTTTTTGATTTCCCGCGAGTTGAAGATTTTACAAAATGGCTCTGTTGTGCGGTTTACTTAATCTCATCAGCCTTATGCATATAGTGACGCCGTGGTGCTTGTCTTGAAAATTTCTCCATTTTTCGTCCCACCAGGAATGACCAAACTACCCCAGGGAACCGATTAAAACGATGAAGCGGAATACTGCAAAGTTTACAGAAACCATGGGGCTGTTGCAGAAATACAACAGTTCTGCTGTGTCCATTAAGCAACATCTCACTTCGGATAGGGATCGATTTCCTCAGTTTTCCCGGTCTTATGATGGTCTTTTACTGGATTTTTCCCGTACCGCAGTCAGTGCTGAATGCTTTGAAAGCCTGATCCATCTGGCCGAGTGCTGCGGCATGGAAGTCATGCGCGAGCACATGTACGGCGGCGAGCGCATCAATTTCACCGAGGACCGCGCCGTATTGCATCCGCTTTGGCGTGAAAAAAACTTCAGGGATTTACTACCCGCACAGGAAGCTGAACTGTTGAGCGCCACCACCGTTCGCCTGAGAGAGATTGCAGAAACCCTCCACCAGGGACGGCTTCCGGGCGACGCCGGGCAGGGCAGGATCAGGCATCTGGTACATATCGGAATCGGTGGCTCGCTGTTGGGCCCGCGCCTGCTTTGTGAAGCTTTCCCACCGTCCGGGGATTGCCCTCAGGTACATTTTCTGAGTTCCGTTGACGCGCTGGAGCGCGAACGCCTGCTGGAGCAAATCGATCCCCGTGAAACGGCAGTGATGCTGGTTTCAAAAAGCTTTACAACCAGCGAAGTACTCGCGCATGCACGACGCATCCGCCGGTGGCAATCTGAATCGCTCAATCGCGAGGAATCCGATCAGCGATTATTCGCTGTCACCGCCGCGGCCGATAAGGCCGAGCAATTCGGGGTGCCGGCCGGCCATGTGTTGCAAATGGGAACCTGGACCGGGGGGCGTTTCTCTGTCTGGTCGCCGGTTGGCGTCACTGCTGCCATCACTATGGGTGCGGATGCCTTCGAGCAGTTCCTGGCCGGTGGTGCGTCCATGGATCGCCACTTCCGGGAAACTCCGTTACGCGATAATCTGCCGGTGATTTTGGCCCTGCTATCAGTTTGGCACCGTAATATCTGTTCCTTCGATGTACATGGACTGGTGCCCTATGATGGTCGCCTGAAAGGCCTGCCAGGCTGGCTGCAGCAAGTGGAGATGGAGTCAAACGGAAAGTCAATCGACACGGACGGCCGGCCGGTTTCCATGGACACCTCACCGGTGGTGATGGGCGACACCGGTACGGATGCCCAGCACGCCCTGTTCCAGGCCTTCCACCAGGGTACTTGCGTGGTGCCACTGGATTTCATCGGCGTGATCAACCCGGATCACGACGACCTAGAGTCTCAGCAAGCCCTGTTGTCCCATATGCTGGCCCAGGCCACCGCGCTGGCCGTCGGCCGTACACCGAAACAGGCCGCCGCGATGATGCGGGATCAGGGCGTGGCGGAAGAAGATCTTGCTGCCCTGCTGCCGCACAGAGTGATGCCCGGCAACCGGCCTTCCATCGTTATTCTTCTGGATGAACTCAGCCCGGCCATCCTGGGCCGGCTGCTGGCGCTTTACGAACACAAGGTCTTCGTCGAAAGCATCATCTGGCAAATCAACGCCTTCGATCAATGGGGCGTGGAACTGGGCAAATCCCTGGCCGACGCCATCCAGCCCGCCCTGGCGGACAGCTCAACCGAACTGCCGGCCGATATTCCCGGCCTGGATGGCCTGGTCAATCACATCCGAAAGCGAATGCGCTGATTGGGGCCGATTGATTTTCCGTAGAAAACACAGATTGGAACTGGATTGGCGATCTCGTTAAACGTGGGCACTCTGATTTCATGGTTGAGGTGCCTGGAAGGCCTGAAGAAGTAGTCCGCAGATTACGCAGATTTCGCAGATTAAAGAGCAGAAAATAATTTATTGCTGGCTCATCATTCGATGAATTGCTGTGCAAGAAACCAGCAGTCTATATAAGCTGTAAAGCTTAACGCACTGCTCAGAACATTTGCCGGCACCATTATAAAAATACTCTTTAAATCTGCGAAATCTGCGAAATCTGCGGAAAATATATCCACCCTATCCAATGACTGCCCTTCACGGCGGAGTGGCCTAGTTGGTAGGAAACACTGAGCCATTATTTTCAGAGAAATCTGTGGAATTTCACCCGTCATGGGCCGCTGCTAGTACACTGGTTTCAGGCCGGGTCTTTTTTCTGCGGAGGGGGTCGGTTAAGCTTCCGGTCTTCTGTTTGGTTTGGTGAATGGACAACGGCACAGCACATGGCAACGACGCCCTATAACCCCGGTGAAATTGAAGTCGAGGTCCAGCAAGGCTGGGATCGAGCGGAAGCATTTCGCGCGTATGAGGAGGCGGAGGGCGAGAAGTTCTACTGTCTCTCTATGTTGCCTTATCCTTCCGGCGCCCTGCACATGGGACATGTGCGGAATTACACTATCGGCGATGTGATCAGCCGCTACCATCGAATGTGTGGGAAAAATGTGCTGCAACCGATGGGTTGGGACGCGTTTGGACTGCCGGCGGAAAATGCTGCGATCAAGAATAACACCGCTCCGGCCAAGTGGACCTACGCGAATATCGAACATATGCGTGAGCAGTTGAAGCGCCTTGGATTTGCCTACGACTGGTCACGGGAATTGGCTACCTGCTCGCCGGACTATTACCGCTGGGAGCAGTTGATGTTTACCCGGCTGATGAAGAAAGGCCTGGCTTACCGCAAGGACGCCGAAGTCAACTGGGATCCGGTCGATCAGACGGTTCTGGCCAACGAGCAGGTCGTCGACGGCCGTGGCTGGCGATCCGGGGCCGAGGTCGAGCGTAAATCCATTTCACAGTGGTTTTTGAAAATAACCGACTATGCCGAGGAGTTATTACAGGGCCTGGATGAACTCGAAGACGAGAACTGGTCCTCCGCGGTCAAGACCATGCAGCGTAACTGGATTGGGCGCTCCGAGGGCGCCGAGTTCGAGATGAAGGTGTGCGATGCTGATGGCCAGCTTGATCCGCAGGCCCGGGGCATTTCTGTATTCACAACGCGTCCGGACACTTCCTTTGGCATGACTTACGCCGTTTTGGCTCCGGAACATCCGCTGCTTGCGAAGCTGACAACGGCAGAGCAGGCGGATGCTGTCACGACTTTTGTAGATCAGGCTCGAAAGGCCAGTGAAACAGACCGTTTGAAAGTGGAAGGCGACCTGGAAAAACGCGGTGTTTTTACCGGCGCCTATCTGTTCAATCCCTTTAACCGCAAGCCGGTGCCGCTCTACATCGCCGATTACGTGTTGATGGGCTACGGCACCGGGGCCATTATGGCGGTACCTGGCCAGGACCAGCGCGACTGGGATTTCGCAATCAGCCACGATCTGCCGATCGTGCGCACCGTGCAACCACCCGAGGGCTGGCAAGGCGATGCTTATGTCGAAGATGGGCCGGCCATCAACAGCGAATGGCTGGATGGTCTGGAAGTATCGGAGGCAAAGGAGAAGGCAACCGTGTGGCTGGAGACCGAGGAAATTGGTGAGCGAAAAATCAATTACCGCCTGCGTGACTGGGGTGTTAGCCGCCAGCGCTACTGGGGCTGTCCGATTCCGGTCATTTAGTGTGAAAAATGCGATGCCGTGCCGGTGCCGGAAGATCAGTTGCCGGTGGTTCTACCCGAAAACGTAACGTTCATGGGCGTGCAGTCGCCAATCAAGGCCGACCCGGAATGGCGCAAAACGACCTGCCCTCAGTGTGGCGGGGCGGCGGAACGTGAAACAGACACATTTGATACCTTCATGGAGTCTTCCTGGTATTACGCCAGGTATTGTTGTCCAGGCGCTGACGGCCAACTCGATGAGAGAGCCAATTACTGGTTACCGGTGGACCAGTACATCGGCGGAATCGAACACGCCATCCTGCACCTGATGTATTTCCGTTTTTACCACAAGCTGATGCGGGACGCAGGGCTGGTACAGTCCGATGAACCGGCGACCCACCTGTTATGCCAGGGCATGGTGGTCGCGGACACTTACTACCGTGAGAGCGCGGACGGTGCAATTCACTGGATCAATCCTGCCGACGTGGATGTCGAGCGCGATGCCAAGGGCAAGCCCACTGGCGCGACCCTGTTCTCGGACGGAAATCCCGTGCTGATCGGGGCGGTCGAGAAAATGTCCAAGTCAAAAAACAACGGGGTTGATCCGCAGGGACTGGCTGATCGCTACGGCGCCGACACGGTGCGCTTGTTCTCGGTGTCTGATTCGCGGCCGGACCAGTCGCTGGAGTGGTCCGAGTCGGGAGTCGAAGGCGCATCCCGCTTCTTGCGCAGGGTGTGGTCGCAGGTTACGAAGCACCTTGAAGGGGGGCCTTGTGAAGCACTGGATCCATCGGCGCTGAATGACAAGGAAAAAGAAATCCGCCGCCGGGTGCATGACACCATCGCCAAGGTCAGTGATGACATCAGCCGGCGTTATACATTCAATACGGCCATTGCCGCCGTGATGGAACTGACCAATCACCTGGCGCGCTTCGAAGGCGGTGGAGCCCAGTCCAGGGCCGTGGTGCAGGAGGCCTGGATGGCGATCATCCGGCTTTTGGGGCCAATTACACCGCACCTCAGTGAAGTGCTGTGGACCAGCCTGGGTGGAGAAGGCCCACTGTACTGTGCCGCCTGGCCCGGGGTCGATGAATCAGCCCGGGAGCGCATGGTGGTGACCCTGGTGGTGCAAATCAATGGAAAGCTGCGCGCAAGGCTGGAACTCGAGCCCGGCCTGGAACAGAATCAGGCCCTGGAGCAGGCGATATCGATTGATAATGTCAGGAAACACATGGAAGGCAAGCAGATCAGGAAGGTCATCCATATACCTGACCGCCTGTTGAATATCGTGGTGGGCTGAAACGCATGAACCTACGCCTTCTTTATACCGTCATGTGCCTGAGCCTGCTGTGTTCGGCCTGTGGCTTTCAGCTGCGCGAGGATGCCGAGCTGCCGCCGGAAATGGCCCAGACCCGCCTGGTGGTTGACGACGAGAACAGTACGCTTGCGCGCCGGGTACGGATTCTGCTGGAGCGCAGTGGCGTGAATTTTGTCGGTCAGGCGCAGGCCACTGCCATCCTGGAGATTCCGGTTAACCATGTCGTAACCGAAGTGCTGACCATCGGCGATAACGCGCGTGTCAGGGAGTACCGGATCAGCCACACGGTCAAGTTCCGGGTTACCGACGCCGACGGTAAAGAGATCATCCCCATGCAGACCATGCGCCAGGTGCGCGAAATCAGCTTCGATGAGCAGGAAATTCTGGCCACCGCCCGGGAGCAGGAATATCTGAAGCAGGACCTGGCCGAGACCTTGTCCAGATTACTCGTGACCCGCCTGGAGTCTGCCGGCGGCGAGCTGGGTTGAAATTTGCATCATGAAGGTTAAAGCAGAGCAACTACCGACCTTGCTTGAGAGGTCACTGCAATCCGTTTACCTGGTTGCCGGAGCTGAGCCACTGCTGATCCAGGAGTGCAGGGACCAGGTCATAAAGTCCGCACAACAGCAGGGTTTCGCTGAGCGGGAACTGTTTCAAGTGGACGCAAAATTCGACTGGGGCCGCATCAACGAGCAGGTTGCCACGCTGTCTCTGTTTTCATCCAGGAAAATCGTCGATATCCGGTTGCCGGGTGGCAAACCGGGCCGTGAGGGGGCGAAGGTGCTGGGTGACATGGCGGAATCGCCCGATCCTGACATCCTGTTGTTGTTGTCCTGTGACAAGTGGGATGCGTCATCGCGAAAATCCAAATGGGCAGGGCTTTTGGAAAAGGCTGGTGTGCTGGTGGCAATCTGGCCGGTCAAGCCACAGGAATTACCCGGCTGGATCAGAACGCGTATGCGTGCGGCGGGTTTGCAGCCGGAATCCGGCGCGGTTGAGTTGTTGGCAGAGCTGGTTGAAGGCAACCTGTTGGCGGCGCAACAGGAAATTGACAAGCTGCTGCTGCTTGACCAGGGTAACCAGGTAACCAGCGACATGATTTCACGCGCTGTTGCGAACAGTGCGCGATTTGACTCGTTCCGGCTGGTGGAATGCACTCTGCAGGGAAAGCTGGCCGATTGTCTCCGGGTTGCCTCCGGCCTGCATCGTACGAACATTCCCATACAACTGGTGACCGGATCGCTCTATCGTGAATTGATGTTGACGGACAGCGCAATGTCCGCTCTCCGCTCCGGTGAGAACGAAACGGCCGTCTTTCGTAAATTGCAGGTCTGGCCGGCTCGCCAGGGTCCCATGAAGCAGGCCATAGGCCGTTTATCCGATGACGATCTGGGCGACTCATTCCGGGCACTTTCACTGATCGATCGCCAGAGTAAGGGTCGCGCCGCCGGTGATCCCTGGCAGACCCTGGACCGCTTGTTGTGGTCGCTGTGCGAGCCGGGCGCCCTGCGCCTGTCATGAACCCGCCATGAGCAGCGGCGGGAGCGGGAAATCGTCTGCAATCGGAATATTGGGCGGCACCTTCGATCCGGTCCACTTCGGCCACCTGCGTGCCGCCATCGAAGTGAAGGAGAAACTGCATCTCGAAGACTTGCACCTGATACCGGCGGGTAGTCCGCCGCTGCGGGCGACTACCTTCGCAACGGCTGATCACCGCCTGGCCATGCTGCGGCTGGCCCTGTCCGAATATCCCGATCTGGTGGTGGACGACCGGGAAGTGCGGCGTGGAGGATTCTCCTACATGGTGGATACACTCAGCGAGATTCGAGCTGAGGAGGGTGACATTCCCTTGTTGCTGATCATCGGCCAGGATGCAGCAAATACCCTGGATCAATGGCACCAATGGCGCCGGCTGTTCGATCTGGCGCATCTGGTCATCATGCGGCGACCGCAATCCGTGTTTGAATATTCGAACGAGCTGTTCGAACAGGTACAACCACGCATGGTCAGCAATCTACGAGAACTATCCGACACTCCGGCGGGCCTGGTGTTGCCGCTTGAACTGACCCAGCTGGCTATTTCGTCTACCGATATAAGGCGCCGCTTTCACGCCGGTTTATCGCCGCGCTTCCTGATGCCGCAGCCGGTGATTGATTACATCCGACAGCACAAGCTATACGAAGAATCTTTGCGGGTGCCGTCGCAACAGGATAAAATTGAAGGGTCGCAGACAGGATGATGATCTTTTGACCAATCCAAATACCGCGGACGCATTGACGTTCGATCAACTCCGGGAGCTGGTGCTCACCGCTCTTGAAGATTTCAAAGCAATCGATATCCATACCATTGATGTTTCTGAAGATAATCCGTTAACGGAGCTGTTCGTCATAGCTTCGGGCAGCTCCAGCCGGCACCTGAAGTCGATGGCGGAAAATCTGATTATCAAGGCCAAGGCTGCCGGATGCCCGCCGCTGGGCGTAGAAGGCCAGCGTCAGTCAGACTGGGTTCTGGTTGACCTCAACGATGTGATCGTCCACTTGATGCTGCCGCAGGCGCGGGCTTTCTACAACCTCGAGAAACTCTGGGAAGTCAGCTCCGACCAGCGCAAAAGCATGCGCCAGCCAGCCTGAGCCGCCTGGCCTCGACGGCGCATTCACCCAGCAGTAATGCAATTCATCGTATCGGCGATAGGCCAGCGCATGCCGGCGTGGGTCCAACAGGGTTGGTCGGAATATGCCAGGCGCCTGCCGAGGCCCCATAGCCTGGAATTGCGGGAAATTCCACTTTTGAGGCGTTCACGCAACGCTGACATCGAAGGCCTGCGCAAGAAGGAAAGCGAAGCCTTGCTGGACAGCGCACCCGCCGGCTTTCGACTCATCGCTCTTGATGAACGGGGCAAGCAGTGGTCGACGATGGAGCTTGCGCAACAGATGGAGAATTGGATGAGGGAAGAACGCGGCGTCTGTTTCCTGGTTGGTGGTCCTGACGGATTGTCGCAGCAATGCAGACAACAGGCTCACCACTGCTGGTCACTGGGCAAGCTGACCCTGCCGCATCCCCTGGTGCGGACCATTCTGGCGGAACAGCTGTACCGCGCCTGGACCATTACGCAGAATCATCCTTATCACCGGGCCTGAAGAAACCATGGAAAATCCAGCTGACAAGGCGGTACTTACCCTGGCCTCTGCTTCGCCCCGCCGGCGGGAATTACTGGACCAGATAGGCGTGCCTTATCACGTCGTCATTTCTGAAATTGATGAGTCAGTACAAGCCGGGGAATCACCCGGCGACTATGTCCGCCGCGTGGCGCGGGAGAAAGCGCTGGATGTCAGACAGCGGGCCGCTACCGACACGCCGGTGCTGGCAGCTGATACCGCCGTCATCCTGGACGGCCGCATTTTCGGCAAACCGCAAGGCCGTGCGCAGGCGATTGAAATGCTGCAGGAACTCTCCGGCCGTACCCACGAAGTCTGGTCCGCTGTTGCGCTGATTGCATCCGGCGGCCGAATCCTCGAGCGGCTGAATGTCACGCGGGTCACATTCTCCGTCTTGGAACCCGGGTGGATCGACGTTTACTGCGACAGTGGTGACCCCATGGACAAAGCCGGTGCCTATGGCGTACAAGGTATGGCCGCGCAGAAAATATCGCGTCTGGAAGGGAGCTTTTCCGGTGTGATGGGCCTGCCTCTGCATGAAACCTCGGAAATCCTCAACCAAGCCGGCCTGCTGAATGATTTTGATTCAGCCGGAACACCGAAGTGATATTCTTGTGACAGTTTGGAAATGGCAATTCCTTTGCCCGGATAAGGCGTGAGCGAAGAAATTCTGATCAATTCGACGCCGTCGGAAACGCGGGTGGCGCTGGTAGAGAGTGGCATGCTGCAGGAAGTCTGGCTGGAGCGCGCCAGTCATACCGGCTATATCGGCAATATATACATGGGCGAGGTTTCCCGGGTTTTGCCGGGCTTGCAGGCCGCTTTCGTGGATATCGGGCTGGGGCGCACGGCATTTCTTCATGCCAGGGACATGGTGCGGCAAAACCCGGTCGCAGCCAATGACGAAGTCGCTGCAGAACCCCTGATAGCGGAAATGATCAGGCCGGGAGAGAAAGTCATCGTTCAGGTCATCAAGGATCCTCTTGGCAGCAAGGGGGCGCGACTCACGACCAATATCAGCATTCCGTCCCGTTTTTTAGTGCTGCTGCCCGATTGCGAAACTATTGGCGTTTCCATTCGCATCGAGGAAGAGCAGGAGAGGCTCCGGCTCAAGGAATTGGTTGACACCTTGCGTGATGACTCGCTGGGATACGGATACATCGTGCGTACCAATGCGGAAGGGGTCAATGATTTTGCGCTGTCTGCCGACATGGTCTACCTGGGAAAAGTATGGCAGTCCATCCGGGAGCGGGCAGAAAATTCAGCGGCATTGACCTGTATATACGAGGATCTTTCACTGTCCCTGCGAGCCTTGCGCGACATGATGCACGAACAGGTCGACCGGGTTCGGATCGACTCGCCGGTCAATTTGCAAAAAGCCAGGGATTTTGCCCAGCGATTCGTTCCTGACTGGCTCGTGCGCATCGAGGAATATTCAGCCGAACGGCCTATTTTCGACCTGTTTGGCGTTGAAGATGAAATCGAAAATGCGCTGAAACCCACGACCCATTTGAAGTCCGGGGGCTACCTGGTGTTCGATCAGACCGAGGCCATGACGACCATCGATATCAATACCGGCGGTTATGTGGGGCACCGGAACCTGGAAGAGACCATTTACAAAACCAACCTGGAGGCTACTCATGCCATCGCCAGGCAATTGCGCCTGCGCAACCTGGGCGGCATTATCATTATCGACTTCATAGACATGGCAGATGAAGAACACCGCCGCCAGGTGATGCGCTCATTGGAACGGGTCCTTGAACGGGACCACGCCAAGACTTCGCTGACCGAAATATCACCGCTGGGCCTGGTGGAGATGACCAGAAAGCGAACGACTGAAAGCCTCGAACGGCGCCTGTGTATTCCCTGCCCGAACTGCGGCGGGCGCGGTACGATCAAGAGCACGGAAACCGTGTGCCTGGAAATCTTCCGGGAAATCATGCGTTCCAGCCGGCAGTTCGAGGCCAGCAAACTGATGGTGTTGGCTTCTTCCAAAGTCGTTGAACGAATTCTGGATGAACATTCCGCCATGGTCGCGGAGCTCGAGGAACTGATCGGAAAGTCCATTCGTTTTCAGCAGGAAGATCAGTACGACCAGGAACAATTCGATGTGGTTTTGCTTTAAACCACAACTCCGGATTTGTTGATCGTACAGATGGCGACTCTGAAAATCATATTCCGCCGGGCCAGGACCCTGCTATGGACTGCCTTGTCCATAGTCATCATCCTGGCCGCGGTTTTGGTGGGATTGGGTAAGCTGCTGATGCCGTACAGCGACCATTACCAACCGCAGCTGGAAGCTTGGCTGTCCGAGGAATTCGGCAGGCCGGTGGAAATCGCGAGTTTTGTCGGCGAATGGAAAGCCTTCGGGCCGCGTCTGACGCTGCAGGGACTGAACCTGCTGCCCCAGGCAGGCGCTGTAGCGGGTGATTCAGGCGAGATCGTCATCGAATCGGCAGCCCTGGACATCAAACCGCTGAATGCACTGATACCCGGCCGGCCCCTTTATAATTTCCGGGTCATAGGTGCGGATTTCCTGTTGTCTCACAAGGCGGACGGCCGTTTTGAGCTGTCCGGTTTCGGCATGAGCGGCAGGGGGCCGGATGGCAACAGCTCCGGACTGCGGGAACTCGCTAAAATCGGCGAGGTTATCCTGCAGGATTCGAGTCTCGAATATTCGGCTGAAAAGTATGATATCAACATTCACCTGGTGTCCATTCAGGGGCGCCTGTACATGGATGGAGACGAATTATCCACCGAGGTTCAGGCCAGTTTGTACGATACGCGAGGTGACCTCGTGTACGGCGAAGTCGAGGCCTCGCTCCAGTTGCGGCTCGGAGCGGATCAGAAGCTCACAGTCGCGGCATGGCAGGCATCCGCCCGTGAATTAATGTTGGCCGCGTTCCAGGGAAAATTGCCACCCAACCCCTTCCTTCCATTGACCGGATGGCTCAATGCCGAACTCTGGGGTGACTGGTCAGACAGTTCGGGGCATCGTATCCGCGGCGCCGTGGACCTGCGGGATGCCCTGCTGATCAATGATTACCAGGACCTGTCACTGAATCATGTCAATATGCGCTTCAACTGGGGGCACCAGGAAAAGGGAAACTGGCGACTGGATATTGCTGATCTGCTGTTCGACGACGGTGAGGAAACCTGGAACGCACCTAGAATTTCCATGGCCAGGAACACGGCTGAGGATCTGGGTTTATGGATCAGCGCTGATAGTTTGCCATTGGGGGTACCGCTCAACCTGGCTCGCGATGTGATGTCCGTTTACGGCACGGCATGGCCCAAATTCCTGCCGCGTGGCGCCGCTGGCCGGGTGGATAATCTGGAGCTCATGCTGAGCAACTCGTGGCGGCTCCTGCTTGCGCAGGGTTCAGTCAGGAACGCGGGCCTGTTCGATTGGGAGCGTTGGCCGGAGCTGCAGGGACTGGATGGTGAAATCGCCTTGCAGCAGGATTCAGGCAGGATATCACTGCGTGGTTCAGACATGCGGCTGGCCTGGCCCAGAATGTTCCGGGATCCCTTGTATCTGACCATGCCTTCTTGTGAGCTGGATTTGCGCTGGGGTAAACAATGGCAACTGGGTTTCAGTAACTGTAGCCTTGAGAACGAAGATGTCGCTGTGGCCGGAAGGGTTACCATCAGCGGTAACGAGGGCAAGCCGGCGGTGGACGTCAACGTCACGGTAAACAGGGGTGATATAGGCCGGCTTGGTTCCTACTGGCCCCAGTCCATCATGAAGGAAAATATCCTGCGCTGGCTGCGCCGGGGATTGGTGGATGGGGACATCAGCCGGGGGCGGTTCCAGATTTATGGTGATTTGGATCACTGGCCGTTCAGAAACGGCGAGGGACGCTTCGAGGCCATAGCGGAAGTGCGCAATGCAGAGCTGGATTACGTGCCGGGCTGGCCGAGGGCACGGCGAATCAATGCGGTAGCGCACTTCGTGGGTGCTTCTATGGATATTGTGGGCAACATAGGAGATATCGCGGGCGTGCCCGTGCACACCGTCACGGCAAACATCGCCGACCTGAAGCTGCCCAAGCTGAAGATATCCTATCAGGCCGACGCGGATCTGCCCGGCCTGCTGGGATTTCTGCAACAATCGCCACTGCAGCAACAGATCAACACGGATCTATCCAGATTCGAGTTCGCCGGGCCCGCCAGCACGCAGGGCGACCTGGTTTTTCCGCTGGGCAAATCTGAAGGTAAGATGAGTGTAGACGGCCGCGTGCTGGTTGAAGGAAACCGTTTTGCAGACCCCTCTGTCGATATCACCCTGGAAGAGATCACTGGTGAACTCCGCTACGACCACCAGGGTTTCAGTGGAATTGGTTTAAGTACAAGCTATCGCGGCCAGCCCGGCCTGCTCGACGTGGTGGCTGGTGCAGACAGGCCACAGAAATTCCGCGCCGACCTGCGTGGTAATTTCGACGTCAAGGATGTTATTCCGGCTTTCCTGCTGGAAAGTTACTCGGCCCTGGCGCAAATCGAAGGCAGTACCGAGTGGCTGGTTTCAATGATTGTCGGTTCCAGCGAGTCCGACGGAAAGACCGGGCCGGTACTGAATATTCGCTCCGGACTCGAGGGCGTCGAGCTGAATCTGCCGGCACCGCTGAATAAGCCGGCCGGCGACTACTGGCCACTGGCGCTGCATTATCCACTCAGCGGCAGCAGTCCACTCGACGTGGAACTGCTGGAGCGGGTGGCCCTGCGATTTGATCTGTCCGGCGAATCGGAGTCTCCAAAAAGCGCCGTGATCCGGGTTGGCGGCGGCACGCCGGATCTCCCTGCGCCAGGATTGATCAGGCTCGAGGGGCGATCCGCTGAGCTGGACCTGGACGGGTGGATGGATGTCATTATTGAAGATGTACAAAAAGGCAAGGGCATGGGTGGCCTGGAACTGGAGCCCAGCACCCTGTCAGCGGACAGGCTCATTTTCCTCGACCGTTACTTCGACGATGTCTCGATGGACATCCAGGTGGTCGAAAGTGATGTGAAGGCCAGCTTCTCGGCAGAAGATATCGAGGGTAAGGTCAGCTACACGCAAGGCGCCAGTGTCACGCACAGCCTGTCGGCAGAATTTGAACGCCTGGCGCTGGCCGATCCGATTTCCTCCGGCATGGACATGGAATCAGATCCGGCGGAACTGCCGGCCCTGCATCTGTATGCAAAATCCTTCCGCTACGCCGGTGTCGAACTGGGTGAAACCCGCATCGAGGCCTATCCGACCGCTACCGGATTCCACTTTGAGAAGGTCGATGCCGCCTCGGATCAATTGACGGTTCAGGCCAGCGGCGACTGGTCGCTGCAGGAGCATCGGCAACGATCGGATTTCCGAATTCACATGAGTTCGGAATCGCTGGGTGACTTTCTTGAGTCCATGGATATCAGTTCATCCATGCAGGGTGGGCAAACCGTGGTGAAGTTTGATGCCGGGTGGCCGGGTTCACCGGCGGTATTCGCGTTGTCGCGCGTCAACGGCGAGGTTGCATTCAGCGTTGTGCAGGGCAATATTACCAATGCCAGCGCAGGCACCGGCCGCTTGCTCGGGCTGCTCAGTATTCAGTCATTGCCCAAACGGCTGTCGCTGGATTTCCGTGATGTCTTCGACACCGGGTTTTCATTTGATGAAGCCCGCGGAACGTTTACCATGGAAAACGGCCGGGCCAGAACAGACGATGTCATTCTGGAATCTTCCGCGGCGCGGATCAGCATCAGCGGAAGCACCGATCTGGTCGATCAGCAATACGATCAACTGCTGACGGTGAAGCCCGGACTGGGCAATACACTGCCGGTTATTGGCGCCATAGCAGGCGGCCCCGTCGGCGCCGCTGCGGGGCTGGCGCTGCAGGGCCTGTTGCATGAGCAGTTGGGTGATGCAACCCAGGTGCAGTACACGATCACCGGCAGTTGGGAAGAGCCCGTGTTTGAGCCGGTAATCGAGAATTCCGGCAGTAGTAAAATCGAAGGGTACTAGAAGAACATATGATAGATGCGCTCAAATTGGCGGAACAACAGCTACTGGCTCCCGGTGGCCTGGATCAGGCTCAGCTGGAACGCGTGTTGGCTGACTTGATGGGCCCGGCCGTGGATTCGGGTGATTTGTATTTCCAGTCCTCGAGCCACGAATCCTGGTTGCTGGAGGATGGGCTGGTCCGGACGGGCAGCCATTCGGTGGAGCAGGGCGTCGGCATTCGCGCAATCAGTGGTGACAAGACCGGCTTCGCCTATGCGGATGAAATTATCATGCCTTCCCTGCTGCAGGCTTCGGGCGCAGCGCGAGCCATCGCCCGCCAGGGGCAGCAGGGCCGGGTGCAGGCCTGGAAAAAACAGCAGCCAGTTGCCTTGTATGGCGCACAGGATCCGATGCTGGCCATGAGAGCGGATGAAAAAGTCGACCTGTTAAGGCGGATAGACAGCTACGTGCGCGCAATGGATACGCGGGTCAGCCAGGTCATCGTCAGCCTTTCGGGCAGTCATGAAACGATTCTGGTGGCAGCGACCGATGGAACTTTTGCTGCTGATGTACGGCCTCTGGTCCGTCTCAGTGTCAATGTGATTGCAGAACACAAGGGGCGGCGGGAACAGGGCAGCGACGGTGTCGGCGGCCGCGTCAGCTACCACGAACTGTGTGATGGGGGCGCCTGGAAGCATACGGCTGATGAGGCTGTGCGGCAGGCCCTGGTCAATCTGGAGGCCGATGCCGCGCCGGCCGGAACCATGACCGTTGTACTGGGTCCCGGCTGGCCCGGTGTCTTGCTGCACGAGGCGGTCGGGCACGGACTGGAAGGGGACTTCAACCGTAAAGGCACTTCGGCATTTTCCGGCCGCATGGGCGAACAGGTGGCTACGGACTGTGTCACCGTGGTTGACGATGGAACCATTGAGCGCCGCCGCGGCTCCCTGACCGTCGATGACGAAGGCACGCCAACAGAACAGACAGTCCTGATCGAAAATGGGGTGCTCAGGAACTACATGCAGGACAAACTGAACGCCTCACTGATGAACACCAGCCCCACCGGTAACGGCCGCCGAGAGTCTTTTGCACATTTACCGATGGCCCGGATGCCCAACACCTTCAGGCTGCCCGGCAAATACCAGCCGGAAGAGATCATTGCCTCGGTGGAAAAAGGCCTGTACGCGGTTAACTTTGCCGGCGGCCAGGTTGACATCACTTCGGGACGATTTGTTTTTTCCGCCAGCGAAGCCTACCTGATTGAGAACGGCAAAGTGACCCGGCCGGTTAAAGGGGCGACTCTGATCGGTAATGGCCCGGATGTCATGACCCGTGTCTCGATGGTCGGAAATGACCTCAGGCTCGATGCCGGAGTAGGCGTATGCGGCAAGGATGGCCAAAGCGTACCGGTCGGTGTGGGGCAGCCTACCTTGCGCATCGACAGCCTCACTGTCGGTGGTACAGAGGCATAAGGTGGTCAGTGTGGAGGTGGTAACGGAGTCATTTCGTCCAGGTTTCGCAACAGCCGGAACAGGGCGCGTAATGAAGCGGGCGGTTTGCCCAGCTGTGCTTCGCGATGTGAATTGCGTAACAACTGGCGAATCGACTGGGCATCCGCATCATGGCGTTTTTCCAGCAGTTGCCCAAGGGCTGCATCCCCTGACTCCAACAGAAAATCGCGCCAGGCTTCGCTGCGATGCTGGCGAGCGGTGAGTTGCCGTGCCTCCGAATCGAAAGCTTCGATGCACTTGAAAACCTCCGTGGCGTCCGTTCGTCTCAGTAACTTGGCGATGAACTGCAACTGGCGCTTGCGTGCCCCGTGGGAACGCATCTGGCGCGCTTCCTCAACGGCTTCACGCGCCGGATCTTCAAGTGGCACCTGCGCAAGGCGGGCTTTGCTGAGCCCAATCAGTTGTCCGGCCAGGGATTTGAGCTCCTGCGCTTCTCTCTTTCGCTGGCTCTTACTGACGACTTCTGATTGTTCGCTCACTTTTTCCTTGCGTCTGCTCATTATCTGTCCGAGTATTTCCATTCTGTCTGAAGGGGAACAGTTCTATGCCTGATCAATCCATGGTAACGCAGCGCTATCTCGACCGTGAAGTGGAACTGGATGTTTTGCAGTCTCATGTGTGCGAAGCGCTGCGTCGTGCGCGCAAGGCCGGCGCCAGCGACGCGGAAGCTTCCGCCCAGGCCAGCCAGGGACTGTCGGTGGCCGTTCGCCTGGGAGAAGTAGAGACACTGGAGCACATGCAGGACCGCGGCATCAACGTCACGGTATACATCGGTCAGCGCAAAGGGAATGCGAACAGCGCCGATCTGCGTAAAGAGTCCATTGATGCCTGCGTAGACCGCGCGCTGGAAATCGCCCGCTATACGCAGGATGACAGCTGCAACGGACTGGCCGACCCCGGTTTGCTGGCGAGAGATTTTCCCGACCTGGACCTCTGGCATCCCTCGGCCATGGATGCTGAAGCCGCGATTGAGCGGGCGCTCATCTGTGAAACAGCAGGGCGAGCGGACAGCAGGATCACCAATTCAGAAGGCGCATCGGTCAACGCCGGTCTGGGCCTGAGTGTCTATGGCAATTCCAACGGATTCATCGGCAGAAGTGCCGGTACGCGATTCGGTCAGACCTGCATTTTGCTTGCCGGCGAGGGTGATGGAATGCAGCGCGATTACAGCTATGACAGCCGCAGAAATATTGATGACCTGGAGGCGCCCGAACGAACCGGTGAAGAGGCGGCACGGCGCACGGTCCGCCGGCTGAATGCACGCCAGTTACCGACCGGCGAAATGCCCGTATTGTTCTCGGCAGAAGTCGCCGCAGGCCTGATGGGGCATCTGGTTGGGGCCATTTCCGGAACGGCCCTGTACCGAAATGCTTCCTTCCTCAAGGATAAAGTGGGTGAGACCCTGTTTCCCGACTGGCTCAACATTTGCGAGCGGCCGCATCTGCCGCGCGGCGCCGGCAGTGCCTGCTTTGATGGGGAAGGGGTGGCTACACGGCCGCGGAAACTTATCGATTCAGGTGTGTTGCAGGGCTATGTGCTGTCCAGCTATTCGGCGCGACGCCTCGGATTGCACACCACCGGTAATTCCGGTGGGGTCAGAAACCTGTTGCTGGAACCTGGCGGAGAGTGTCACGACAATATCCTGAATTCTGTTCAGAGCGGTTTTTACGTAACCGAAGTCATGGGCCAGGGGGTCAACATGGTAACCGGCGATTATTCCCACGGAGCGTCCGGCTTCCTGGTCAATCATGGTGAGCTGACTGATCCGGTTGAGGAGGTTACCATTGCCGGTAACCTGATTGACATGTTCGGCAATGTACTTGCAGCCGGCAGCAATATCGACGACAGGGGCAACATTCACACAGGGCCTGTGCTGATCAGTTCGATGACAGTAGCCGGCGAATGAACGTTTTCAAACTCATGCGCGTGGTCGCGCTGCTCAGCATATTGTTTGTGGTCGTGGTGGGCACCTGGATGACCGAGCGCCGCCTGGCCAGCTGGGATCGACCGGCCTGGGTAACGGTCTATCCGATCGCCGCTGACCAGGACCCGGAAACACTGAGATTTGTCAATGCGGTTGAAGCATCAGATTTCGATCCGGTGAACGAATTCATGGAGCGGGAGACCAGGCCTTACAGTATTCTGGTTACCCCTGCTTTCAACATCCAGGTCGCCTCGGTGAGAACGTCCCTGCCGCCTGACCTGCCGGATCAATACAGTCCGCTGGACATCGCGTGGTGGAGTTTGCGGATGCGCTGGTGGGCATGGAAGATGGATTTCAACGACGGTCTGGTGGAGCCCGATATCCAGATGTTCGTGTTGTATCACGGTGTCAACGGGCGCAATGAGATAGATATTTCAGTCGGCATTCGCAAAGGGCGGTTTGGCCTGGTCAATGCCTATGCTGAAAGGTCGATGAATCCAAAAAACCTGGTGGTGTTCACGCATGAACTGATGCACGTGTTCGGGGCAACAGACAAATACGCCAGATCAACGGGCGAGCCCGAATATCCGTTTGGCTTTGCCGATCCGGATCAATATCCTCTTTTTCCGCAGAAGCGCGCCGAGTTGATGGGCGGCCGCATTCCGGTGACTTCATTCACTTCCGAAATGCCTTATTCGCTGCTGCAGTGCAAGATCGGTCGAAAAACCGCTGAGGAAATCGGTTTTTTCGCCCAGTTGCTGAATTAATTCACCTGGTTTTCCTGAGCGCGCCAGGTGCTGCAAACGCTCTCCGCGCCGGGCTACCAGCACCAGCGAATAACCCATGGCCGCCAGTTGATTGCAGAATTCCTCGCCGATCCCGGCTGAGGCCCCGGTAACCAGCGCCCAGGCACTGGCGGGATTCTGCCCGGCTTGTTCGTCTTTCATCGCTTTCTCCCGTCAGTGGCTTATGCGGCTTTCCATGACCGGTGTCAAATTCAGGTTCAACACACCTTGCGGTACGCATGAGTCATGGTTATCCTGTCGCGCGTTTACTGGAATCACATTATGCGTAAAATTCTGCTGGCTGGAAATTGGAAAATGAATGGCTCCGAGGCAATGGCCGCCTCGCTGTTGGGCTCACTGCTGGAAGCCTCCGGACCGGACAGTCCGGTGGACATGGCCGTGTTCCCGCCATTTCCTTATCTGGCAAGTGTTCAGACCCTGCTCCGGGGAAGCGATATCGCCTGGGGTGGCCAGACTCTGAACCCGGCAGCGAAAGGGGCGCATACAGGTGAAGTGTCCGCCGGCATGTTGCTTGAATTTGGTTGCCGCTACGTTCTGGTCGGTCATTCGGAACGCCGCAGCCTTTACGGTGAAAATGACGAAGATGTCGCAGAGAGATTCCAGGCCGCCCTGGATGCAGGCCTCGAGCCCGTGTTATGCGTCGGCGAAACCCTTCAGGAAAGGCAGGACGGCGCGACTGAATCAGTTGTTGAACGACAGCTGGATGCGGTGCTGCAACGCAGCGGCATAGCGGCGTTCGACCGCAGCATCATTGCCTACGAGCCTGTCTGGGCGATCGGGACGGGCATGACAGCCACGCCTGATCAGGCGCAGGCAGCCCATGCATTCATACGTAACAAAATGGCATTACAAGATGATACAATAGCCGGTCAATTACGTATTTTATACGGCGGCAGTGTGAATGGTTCCAATGCCGCCGATTTATTTGCCCGGGAAGACATAGATGGCGGGCTGGTCGGAGGGGCCTCCCTGACGGCTGAGGACTTTCTCGCGATTCGCGAAGCCGTCATCTGAATGCTTCCCCGCGTTATGGAATTTTTATGCAGGCTTTAAACATTTTTCACGTTTTGATTGCGATCGCACTGGTTGCATTCGTTTTGATTCAGCGGGGGCAGGGAGCGACTGCCGGCGCTGCTTTTGGCAGTGGCGCTTCCGGCACGGTATTCGGTTCCAGAGGCGCGGGTACGTTTCTTACCCGTACAACCTGGGTGCTGGCCGCATTGTTTTGCACTATCAGCCTGACCATGGCCGTCATCATTTCCCGCACTGTCTCCTTACCCGAAGACAATCTGGGCGTAGTGGGTAACAGCCAGCCGGCGCCCGTGGTGGATTCAGTCCCGCAGGAAACCGGCATTTCAGTCAGCGCTGAAGAGTCAGAGGGGACTGACCTGCCTTCTTTTGACAGCGCGACTGATAGCGTGAGCGGCAGTGAGGATACGATCAACACGATGAGTGATGATCTGCCGGCGCTGGATGACGGGGCCACTGAGGCCGAAAACGTTTTGACAGAAGAAACCGAGGCCGTTGATGACGGCTCTGGCGGTTAGGTTTCGGTTTTTAGGCATCGGTTTTCAGAGATCGGGTTCATACGATTCCTGACCGGGGCGATGAACTGGCCCAAGTGGTGGAATTGGTAGACACGCTATCTTGAGGGGGTAGTGGCGACAGCCAGCTGGCCGAG
>PVMS01157531.1_pt1 | contig 24018 bp, 15 predicted proteins | sample 1853461 | NCBI WGS metagenome assembly PVMS01 (sample SAMN08582032, study PRJNA380276) | Marine sediment metagenome, whole genome shotgun sequencing project. | isolation source: ocean sediment barecode stripped | collected 2017 | reverse complement strand
TGGAGCCGCGCCATAAAACTACCCTACCACCCGCAACGCGTGGATGCCTTTCTCGAGGCCGCAGACAAATTTTTCAATGCAGCCGAGGTTGATAGTACATTCGAACAATTTGAATATTTAGGGGCACAGTGGCTGGAGCAACACTCCAAACCCAGTAAAAAAGGTCAGGACCCCGAGCTGCAGCATGAATTTTTCCAGGCGATCAACCCGATCGCAAAATCCTGGCAAGCCCTGGCCAATGCGATTGCACCGCAACTGCTTGCCGATGCCTACCATGCCGCCTGCCGACAGGTGCTCGAAAACAAACGTGAAATAGCCGCCCTCGCCTTTCAGGATCAGCTTACCCTGTTGCTGCAAGCACTCGAATCGAGCAGTGACGCAGCGCTCGCGGCGCGGCTCCGACAGCAGTACCCGGTAGCGATGATCGATGAATTTCAGGACACCGATAGCATTCAGTACCAGATTTTTAAATTCATCTACATCTCCGCCGAAGAGGCTAACCTGACCCTGATCGGTGATCCCAAACAGGCGATATACAGTTTCCGTGGCGGTGATATCTTCACCTATATGCAGGCCAGGCAATTACCGGGGGTCGACCTGTTCGGTTTGCAAACCAACTGGCGCTCCCAGCCGAACCTGGTAGAGGCCGTCAACACGCTTTTTTCACATCGCCCTGACGCCTTTATTTACCGCGATTCCATTCCCTTTTCAACAGTGACCTCGGTTACGCAGAATGAGGACCACGAACTTCGTTTACAGGGTCAGGCCACTACCGCGATGACCTTGTGGCAGCTTCCCGTAGATGCGCAGAATGACAACTATTCACGCGAGGATATGCGTGACCTGATCAACCACGCGGTAGTAACCGAGATCGCCAGCCTGCTTGAAAAGTCGGATCAGCAAGCGGCGACTATCGATGGCCGTGCGCTACAAAGCGGTGATATCGCGATTCTCGTGCGCCAGGCCTCCGAGGGCCAGGCCTTGAGTCGAATCCTGCATCAACATGGTATCCGTACGGTCACCATTGGCAGGGATTCGGTTTTCAAAAGTGAAGAGGCCCGGGGGCTTTACGATTTACTGTTAGCCGTTTCCCAGTACCAGGATCCCGCTGTCGCCACGCGTTCGTTAGCATCCAGCTTGCTGAACCTGGATTATCGGCAAATAGCCGCCGTCATCGACGATGATACTGCCTGGCAACGCTGGGTCGACGACCTGGACAAATTGCAACAACTCTGGGAGCGGCATGGTTTTATCGCCATGTTCCACTCGATGTTGCATAAGTTCGCAATTACCAGCCATCTGGCGCAACAGGACAGCAACGCAAGACGTATCACCAATTTGCTGCAACTGGCCGAATTACTGCAACAGCAGTCCACGATTACCGCTGCCATGGCGCCCATGCTCAGCTGGTTTGTCGAACAGTTCGATGAAGATGGTAACGAAGATGCCGAGCTGCGCCTGGAGGACGACGAGGCATTGGTGAAGATTATAACCATACACAAATCGAAGGGTTTGCAGTACCCGATTGTATTCGTGCCCTTCCTCTGGTCCTGCAGGCAGGTAGACCGTGCCAAAGCGGTCTATTTTCATGATGCCGAACTCACGCCCTGTGTGGATCTCGGATCTGCTGATTTCGAACAGCACTGGCTGATCGCGGAAAAAGAGCGTCTCGCGGAGGATGTAAGACTGTTGTATGTCGCGCTGACACGCGCACGCTCCCGGGTTTATCTGGCCTGGGGTAAAGCGGGAAGCCCCGCAAAACCGGGTTATGCAAATCGAACGGCATTGGCCTATCTGCTGCACTCGCAGCAAACTCCGCAGGATCTCGAAACAGCCGCACCAGATGGATTTCCAGCCGACATGGACCTCGCCGCCGACCTGCAGTCCCTGGTCGAAAGTAGTGCCGCTAGCATAGAGCTATTGCCGTTGCCAGAAGACGACCTGTCGTCGGTATTTCACCCTCGCGGATTAAAATTACCAGCCGCGCAACTGGCGACTTTTTCGCGCCCCTACACGGCCCAGTGGCGAATAAACAGCTTTACCGCGCTGACCCGTGGTATTCATCAACCGGCTACTATCGGCACCCTGGTCAGCCAGGGCGATGCGGTCCTCGATTTTCCGGCCGGCAGTCACGTTGGACTACTGATTCATTCATTGCTGGAAAATATTGATTTCCAACAGGATATTGCACAACAGTGCAGACAGCTACTTCCCCGGTTTTTGCCGCGCGCCGGTATTCCAGTCGAATACGCAGCAACACTGACTAGCTGGCTCGAGAAAATTGTATCGACGCCGCTGGATGGTGCCGCGATGGCCTTGAACCAGATTTCCAACCGGCAAAGGCTAAACGAGCTCGACTTCGACTTTGCGCTTGATCATCTCGATATCGATGCGCTCAATCAATTCATGCAGTCCCTGTCGCCGCAGCCGCTACAGGCCGTCAGCAACCCCGAGTTTGGTGGCCTGATCACCGGCGTAATAGACCTGGTGTTCGAATATCAGGGTCGATACTACCTCGCAGATTACAAAAGTAATTTCCTCGGCAGCAGCTTGCAAGACTATCGCCCGGAAAATCTCCAGCTAGCAATGCTGGGCCGGCGATATGATTTGCAGGCACTGCTCTATGCCGTTGCACTGCATCGCTTGCTCGCGGTACGCCTGCCCGATTACGCCTACGAGAAGCACTTCGGCGGCTGCTACTACCTGTTTCTACGCGCGATGAGACCACAGCATGGCAACCGCTTCGGTGTGCATTTCGATCGGCCTCAACAGAAAACTATTCAGCGGCTCGATCAATTAATGAAATTTTCGCCGCTGGTGATAGAGGACGTATGAGTTCACTGTTGCACAAGCTCGCGCGTAACGGTGATATAAGCTGGTTAAGTTACTATTTTGCCGAGTTTATCGCGAGCCAGGCACAGTCTGGTATAGATGACTTGCCGAGCCTTAGCGCCGCGCTGGTGAGCGAAGCCAACCAGAGCGGAAACGTGTGCATAGAGCTGGGTAGATTCAATCAGCGGCCGCTGTTTGTGTCGACCTACCTCGCTGCTAGCGAAATCCCCAGTGGTATCGACAGCACGAGTTGGTGCGCACAGTTGGCAGCCAGTCCCTGTGTCGGTGGCCCGAACGAGTCCGCCCCATTAACGCTCGATGGCGAACGCCTGTACCTGAATCGTTACTGGAACTATGAGGACCGCGTTGCCAGTAAAATTTGTGCCCTGCTGGAGATCAGGGACAAACTTGATAGCGAACAGATATCACAGCAGATCGAACGGGTTTTTGCCGCCTCGGATGCAGTCGATGAAGATCAGAAACTCGCCGTTGCGACCGCTGCACAAAAACACTTTTGCGTGGTTTCAGGTGGCCCGGGTAGCGGTAAAACGTCTACCATAATCCGCATTTTGTCGGTGCTGACGTCACTCGATCCGGATAGTCGTATCGCGCTAGTGGCCCCGACCGGCAAAGCCGCGGCACGGATGATGGCATCGATCGGCCAACGCATCGAGCAGATCGATAGTGACCCCGCAAGCAGAGCCGCACTGCCCACCACGGCGACTACGATCCATCGCTTGCTCGGGTATCGACGACATGGCTATCACTATCATCAACAGCATCAATTAGCGGTGGATTGTGTGATCGTCGACGAGGCATCGATGATCGATCTGCAGCTGATGTATCACTTGCTGACCGCTTTACCGCCCACGGCCCGTCTTATTTTGCTTGGTGATCGGGACCAGCTGGCGTCCGTCGCAGCCGGCAACGTATTAGGTGACATTACCGGTCATGGTTATGCAGCTGACCTCGATAGCGCGGCAGTGGCCGCATCGATAACCCTGTTGCGTAACAACTATCGATTCGATCGCGACAGCGCTATCGGCGAACTCGCAGCCCATGTAAACCAGGGCCAGAGCAAGGCGGCGCTAGACCTGCTGCGTCAGGGGGACAGGGGTTTGCGTTGGTATACCGCCAGCGATGATCAAATTCATGCCGACGCGCTAGCCTGGCTCTATGCTGCTTACGAACCTGTATTCCACTGCGATTGCGCAGATGACGCACTCCAGGTTTACGAAAAAACACGCCTGTTATGCGCAACCAACCAGGGACCCTTCGGTGTTGAGTGGCTCAATCGCATGATTTCAAAAGCCATGTTGGCACGTAATAATTTGGCAGAAACCGATTTATTCCACGGCTTGCCAATATTGATTAAGCGCAATCACCATCAACTGGGGCTGTATAACGGCGATAGCGGAATTCTGTGGCAGTACGCGAGCGGTCTACGCGCCTGTTTCCGGGATTCTGCTGGCGATATTCGCGACCTGGCGATTAACCGTTTACCCGACTTCGCACCAGCCTGGGCCAGCACGGTACATAAATCGCAAGGCTCAGAGTTCGACTCGGTGTTCCTCGTATTACCCTCGGATCCAAATTCTGAAGCACTGTCGCGTGAACTGCTATACACCGCAATCACCCGTGCCCGTCAGCGGTTTATTCTGCACGCGGTCGAGTCCGTGGTGATCAGCTCGATCGAAAGCCTTACCCAACGCCATTCAGGCCTTGCCCGGAAACTGGGCTGGCCGGATTAATTATCCCCACAACCTGGTTTGCAGGCTTGCTTTCAGCGCTATATGTACTAAATCAAGTAAACAAAATCAAATTAGGGATCCAGCGTGCTATTCGGTAACATGACCACCCCGTTTTACCGATCTGCCCTTCGTTATGAGTAACTCCGGCCTCGGCAAAGCCCTGATCGTAGACGACGAGAAAACCAATCGTCTCATTTTAAAGTCACTGCTTGGCAAACAAGGCTACCAGACCATCGAAGCTGTCAATGGTCAGGAAGCGATCGACTTATTCAAGCAGGAAAACCCAAGCATCATTTTCATGGACGTGATGATGCCGATAATCGATGGCTACGAAGCCACGCGGCAGATCAAGGCGGCCTCGGCAAATCGCTTTGTACCGATAATTTTTCTCACTGCGATGAGCGATGAAACAGCGCTGGCGCAGTGTATAGAAGCCGGCGGTGACGACTTCCTGGTCAAACCCTACGACAAGGTTATCCTGCAGAGCAAGATTCGCTCGATGCAGCGTATCGCCGCACTGAATCGTGAAGTGCAGGGAATGTACAGCATGATTCACCGTGAGCAGGAAATCGCCGAGTCGGTATTCGTCAACGCGATTCAAAGCTCTAACATCGAAAACCGGTACCTGCGTCAGGTGGTACGACCGGCGGGTATCTTCAGTGGTGATATGGTGTTATCTGCATACTCACCCTCACGCGATCTGTTCTTTCTGACTGGAGATTTTACCGGGCATGGTTTACTCGCCGCCCTCGGAGCAATGCCGGTTTCCGAGGTGTTTCGCGCCATGACAACCAAGGGTTTCAGCCCCGAAGAAATACTCACCGGGATTAATAAGAAACTGAAGTCGATGCTGCCTGTGGGAATGTTTTTTGGTGCCCAGCTGGTAGTCGTTAATCATGACCTGGAGCATGTACGGGTATTCAATGCCGGGATGCCGGACGTCATCATCGTCGATGGCGAAACTAACCAGATCAAACATCGGCTCACCTCCACTGGGTTGCCGCTAGGTGTCGAATCAAATATCGATCCCAGGGAAATGCTGCAATACGCACCCATTTCGAACAATGACAAGATATTGATGCATAGCGACGGTTTAACCGAGGCGCGTAATGCGGCAGATCAGGAATTTGGCAGCGAACGTCTGATAGAGTCAATTAACAGGGCGCCGAGGAATAAAATATTTGACCAGGTGTTTACCGACCTCGACAGGTTTTGTGGTGATGTCAAAACTCAGACCGACGATGTTACGCTGGTGGAAATTACCTGCGTGCATGATGTATTGCCCGAAATCGAGGTGCACGACTACATTAAGCCGTCTACCCACATGCTTGGTGATCGCGGCGAATGGAAGCTGTCCTTGCGTTTCAATGGAACCCGCCTGCGCGAAACAAACCCGGTGCCAATTCTGGTTAACTACCTGACGGAAATGGAAGAGCTCGAAGCTGAACGACAGTCACTATTCACGGTGATCACCGAGCTATATGTAAACGCCCTCGACCATGGCGTGCTGGGGCTGGATTCAAGTTTGAAATCCGACCCGGCCGGGTTCGAGGCCTACTTCCAAACCCGCGAGAGCCGGCTTGCCAGTCTCGACAGCGGCTACGTGATATTCAATTTATCGGTTGAACAGGAATCGACCCGGCGCAGCATACTGTTACGCATCGAAGACAGCGGCAAGGGTTTCGATTTCGAGAACCACGCGCCGCCAACGGCCAGGGAAATAGCCTTGAGCGGACGCGGATTAATGCTTATCCGGGACCTGTGCGAATCGCTGGAATTTCACGGCAAGGGCAATATCGCGATCGCCCGATTCAGCTGGATTACCAGTTAAGGAACTTCTGTTTACTGCGCGAGTTCCTGATCGACCAGGAAGCTCATAATCTGAATCATCCGCTCGTTACTTCCCGCCAATGATGCCGACACCAGGTACTTGCCGTTGACGATGACCGCGGGCACGCCGCGATGGCCGTAACGTTTTTCTTTTTGTATGTCCTTGCGAATCTGGGTTTCGACCGGAAACGAGACATAATCTTGCCGAAACACCTTTTCGTCCAGTCCAAGCTCGGTGGCGAATTTAGCCAGTGAATCAAGGCTACCCAGGCGCTCACGCTTGAGATGAATCGCATCGAATAGCGCCTTGTGGGTTTGCTCATGCGCACCCATCATTTTGAATGCATAATAGGCTCGGGCAAGCTCGCTCCAGCGCGGATTGAGTGAAGAAGGCACCTGTTCGAATACAACACCATCGGGCAGGCTCGCGGCCCAACGTTCGGCATAGGGCTCGAAACGAAAGCAATGCGGACAGCCGTACCAGAATATTTCGGTAACAACTATCTTGTCCGGTTGTGATGTTTTAACGGCGGGCGAGATTAGCTGGTAGTCGGTACCTTCTGCGAAAGTCATTTGCGCGGAAGCAGTAACCGAAACCAGCATCGACAAAGCTAAACCCATTAGCCAGCGCTTGATCATTTTGTTTCTCCTGAAAAAATCGTTCACCTATGGACAGGCAATATTGTGATAAGTTTTATCGCCAGCTTATGCCGCAGCAGATTAATACCCGCTGAATACAGCCTGCAGCTGGAATTATTCGATACCCGCGATATAGGCTGCTACCGACTTCATTTCCCGATCAGACATCCGCACCACCACATTACGCATCATCTCGCCGCTGTCATTGGTGCGTAAGCCTTGCTTGAAGTTTTGCATTTGCAACACCAGGTATTCGGGATGCTGGCCTTTCAGCGAGGGCCAGCCCGCAGGGCCATTACCCTTGCCGCTGGGCGAATGACAACTCATGCAGGCCGCTACACTGGTTTCAGTAATACCGCCACGATAAATATTTTCACCCATTTCGATCATATCAGGATCAAAAGCGACTGCTCTGGGTTGCTGGCTTTCAAAATAAGCCGCGATATTTTTCATGTCCTCGTCATTTAGCAGAGCGACCATACCGGCCATGGTGGCATCGTTGCGGCGACCTTCCTTGAAGTCTTGCAGTTGCTTGTAAATGTAGGTGGCGTGTTGGCCGGCCAGCGAAGGCCAGGCTGCGTTCGCACTGTTTCCGTCCGCTCCATGACAAGCCGCGCATACGGCGCTCTTGGCTTTGCCGGCTTCAATGTCAGCCGCGTTTGCAGTGAATGATACCAGGCCGGACAGGGCTAAAATGATGGCTCCTAATAAGCTCGCTTTCATTATTTCTCCAGAGGGAAAATGGTCGGAAATTTTGGGCGCAAATGTATATCATACCCCGGCCGCTCGTTCAACAGTAACCCGACAGGAATTATGAGTATTTCATTCAAGCAGGCCCGTTTCGTCACCAGTGCATTCGAATTATCGCAGTTACTTGCCGACGACGGCGCCGAAGTGGCGTTTGCCGGACGTTCAAATGCCGGGAAATCGAGTGCAATAAACTGCCTGACCCGGCAAAAGGGCCTCTGCAAAACCAGCAAAACACCCGGACGCACCCAGCTGATCAACTTCTTTGAGCTGGATCAGGATCGGCGTCTGGTCGATTTGCCCGGCTACGGATTTGCCAAGGTTTCAAAGAAAATGCGGGCTCACTGGAACCAGGTATTGACTGCTTTCCTGCTCGAGCGCCAGGCCCTGTGCGGGTTGGTTATCGTGGTCGATATCCGCCGCGGCATCACTGATCTCGACCAGGGTTTAATCGACATGTTAGGCGACAGCTTGCCGCTGCACATACTACTTACCAAGGCGGATAAGTTGTCACGCTCGGCAGCGCTCAAGGTGGTTGCCGATACCGAAGCTCGCCTGGCTGGCCAGAACCAGAGCGTATCGATGCTATCGATCCTGACTCGTCGGGGACTCGAGCCGTTGGAGAAAATATGCCGTCAATGGCTTGATTCAGGCTCGTGCATGCAACAGGAAACAGCGCAGTAGTGTGGATAAAAAAACCCCGGCAGTAAACTGCCGGGGTCAAAGGTTTGATCCGGATGGGGTTTCCGGATCGTTGTCCGCTCATAGGAGGGAGAACGGACATAGCGCTGGGCTATAGCGCTACTTTGGTAGACAACTGATGGAATCGTTAGTTCCTCTGGCCGGCTTACAGCAGGCGCATCAATTATCACTAATAACCAACAAGCTGGGGGTGATTTGATATTTTTCAACCCCGCGTCAGAATTATTAAGCGACTCCCTAGTGGGCGTCGTTCCAGTTAACGCCTACGCCTGCATCCACTTCGAGATCGACCGACAGCTCGGCCGCCCCGGTCATCAAGGCGGCGATAGCCGTACGGCAGGAGTCGACTTCGGCGGCAGCTACCTCGAATACCAGTTCATCGTGAACTTGCATGATCATTTTACATTGCGCCTCCTGCTCGGCTAACCAGGTTTGTACCTTGATCATCGCACGCTTGATTATATCGGCCGCGGTACCCTGCATCGGTGCATTAATCGCGGTACGCTCGGCGTATTGGCGTACGTTGCCGTTGCGCGCATTGATATCTGGCAAGTATAACCGGCGTCCGAATACGGTTTCGACATAGCCCTGGTCACGGGCAAGTTGCTTGGTTTCCTCCATGTAGCGCCTGACTCCGGGGTAGCGCTCGAAATATGTATCGACATACTGCTGAGCCTCGTTGCGGCCTATATTCAACTGCTTACCAAGACCGAACGCCGACATTCCATAGATGAGACCAAAATTGATCGCCTTGGCGGCACGGCGTTGCTCGGCATTGACCTGCTCAAGCCCGGTGCCGAATACTTCAGCGGCGGTGGAGCGGTGCACATCCAGACCTTTGGCAAAGGCATTGAGCAGATTTTCGTCTGCCGACAGATGCGCCATGATACGCAACTCGATCTGCGAGTAATCGAGCGCGAGGATTTTGCAACCATCATCGGCCACGAAAGCTTCGCGGATACGGCGGCCTTCGGCGGTTCGAATCGGAATATTTTGCAGGTTGGGGCTAGTCGATGACAGGCGACCCGTCGAAGCAACCGCTTGCTGATAAGAAGTATGCACGCGACCGGTTCGTGGATTGATCTCCTGCGGCAGCTTGTCGATATAGGTCGACATCAGTTTGTTCAGACTACGATGCTCCAGCAGCAGGGCCGGAATTTCATAGTCTGCGGCAAGCTCCTCGAGCACATCTTCGGCGGTCGAAGGCTGCCCTTTGGGTGTCTTGCGCAGTACCGGCAATTCGAGCTTGTCAAACAGAATCGCCTGGATTTGCTTGGGCGAGCTGAGGTTAAAAACCTCCCCTGCCAGCTGGTAAATCGCCTGTTCGATCTGGCCCAGTTTTTGATCGATTTCCCGACCCTGGACACGTAACATTTCTTCATCGATCAATACACCATTTTGTTCGACATCGAGCAATACATCGATCAGTGGTATTTCTATCTCGCTATAGACTCGATTCAACTTTTCATCTTGCTGTAGGCCGGCGTTCAATACCTGGTGCAAACGCAGCGTGATGTCGGCATCTTCAGCGGCATAATCGCTGGCAAGTTCGAGTTCAATCTGATCGAAGGTTTTCTGCTTGACGCCCTTACCGGCAATATCCACGTAGTGGATGGTATCGTGGTCGAGATAATATTTTGCCAGCGCATCCATGTTATGTCGGCTCGCGGTCGAGTTGAGCACGTAGGACTCGAGCATGGTGTCGTGGGCGATGCCCCGCAGTCGAATGCCCTCGCCGATGAAAATATGCGCATCGTACTTGATATTCTGGCCAATCTTTCCAATCGCGGGATCTTCGAGCAGCGGTTTCAGTGCCGCCAGGACTTTCGCCTTATCGAGCTGTTGCGGGGCATTTTCATAGCGGTGCATGAGCGGGATATAACAAGCCTCGCCGAGCTCAAGACACAGTGAGATGCCCACCAGCTCGGCCTGCATGTAGTCGATGCTGGTAGTTTCGGTGTCGATGGCAAATTCTTGCGCCTGGCGCAAGCGCTGCAACCAGTGGTCGAAGCGGGCCTGTTCGAGCACACATTCATAATTAGCATCGACTTTTACGGCGGCTGGTTTGGTCGCGCTGCCGACTGCAGACCCGGACTCATCATACCAGCGGGTAAATCCATATTCGCGATAATAGGCCGCAAGCGCGGCCTGGTCGCCTTCCTGCTGTTCCAGCTCATCGATAGCAACCCCGGTATCGCAATCCAGTTTAATCGTCGCCAGTTGATAAGACATCGGCAGAAAACCCAGCGATTCGCGCAGGTTCTCGCCAACCTTGCCCTTGATTTCTTCGGCATGGGCGATTACGCCATTCAAATCACCGTATTCGCCAATCCACTTGGCCGCCGTCTTGGGCCCCACTTTTGGAACTCCAGGAATATTGTCCGAACTATCCCCCATTAGCGCGAGGTAATCGATGATCTGATTGGCGCGAACCTGGAACTTGTCAACTACCGCATCTTCATCCATGAAATGATTATTCATGGTATTGATCAAACGCACATTTTCATTAACCAGCTGCGCCATGTCTTTATCACCGGTGGAGATTAAAACCTGGTAGCCCTGTGCCGTCGCCTGGCAACTCATGGTGCCGATGACGTCGTCGGCTTCGACTCCTTCGATACTGATTAACGGGAATCCCTGCGCCTTGATAATCTGGTGCAGGGGCTCTATTTGTACGCGCAATTCATCCGGCATGGGCGGCCGATTGGCCTTGTATTCGGAATAAATATCGTTACGAAACGTCTTGCCCTTGGCATCGAAGATCACCGCGACTCGATCAGGTTGCTCGTCTCTGATTAACTTACGCAACATATTAAGTACGCCGTATATAGCGCCCGTCGGATGTCTGCTCGGGCTCTCCAGTTTCGGCAGGCCGTGATAGGCGCGAAACAGGTAGGAGCTGCCGTCGACCAGAACTAATTTTTTTTGTTTCTCTTGATTCATAATTTGTCGCCGGGTTAATGGATGCGCTAGAATGCCCGACCCTGAAGCCGGATCATATCATAGCCGCAACGGTGACTTCGCCAGTTTGCGCGCTTCTATTCGCTAAATTCATGTCTGTTTACACTACGGTTGAAATAACACAGCTAGAACAGTTTCTGGCAGGTTACACGCTTGGCAAACTGCTCAACTTCCAGCCCATAGCTGCCGGCATTACCAACACCAATTACTACCTCGACACCGAGCTTGATCGCTTCGTACTCACTCTGTATGAGCAGCACAGCAATGTCGAGCTCGACTACATGCTGGGTCTGCAGCAGCATCTGGCGAATCTGTCTGTACGCTGCTCGGAACCGGTGAAAGACCGCAATGGTAACTTCTACTCGCAGCTGAATCAGCGCCCGGCGGCGATTATTCGTCGATTACCCGGCGAAGTGGTCGCTACTCCTGCCGATCATCACTGCGCGTTAATAGGCGCGGAACTCGCCCGCTTTCACATGGCTGGTAGTGATTACGCCGGCTTGCGCGCCAATCCCCGGGGCATAGACTGGGTACTCGCAGCCTGTGGCAAGCTTGCTCCCGGTCTCGAAGTGGCAGATTCATGCAGTATTTTGTCGACACTGGATGACTGTCGACGATTTGGACTCGAACGTCTGCCGCATGGCGCCATTCATGCTGACCTGTTTCACGATAATGCCTTGTTCGTGGGCAGCGAGCTTGGTGGTATCTTCGATTTTGACTACGCCTGTAACGACAGTTTTGTATTCGATATCGCGGTGCTGTTAAACGACTGGTGTATCGACAACGAGGGGCATCTGGTGACAGCCCTGGTCAGTTCATTTCTCGACGCTTATCAACAGCAGCGCCAACTCGAGGCAGTCGAACTGGAAGCCTTGCCATTAATGTTACGCCTCGGGGCTTTGCGCTTCTGGTTATCCCGACTCTACGACAAGAATTTTCCGCTAAGCGGTGAGCTGACTTTCATCAAGAGCCCCGACCAGTTCCGTCATATACACCAGCTACGCAGTACGCAGACAAATACGTTAAAGGAGCTATTGCTCCCACATCATATGCGGTGAAAAATTAGTCCACGCAAAACGATGGTGATCCGCCAGCCCGCGATGGCGAGTCGGCGTTTTATTTAAGCGGTAGTAGTCGCCTGGTCGCAGCAGTTGTACCCCGTTGCGATTAGCCAGCATACGTACTGTAGACGAAGCAATATTTTCATCTTGCGGGCCCTGCACAACGATGGCGCGTTCGTTGGATTCAAGTTTCAGAATCGAGCCGATCGGCGCCAGACCGTTAATCTTGAGGTACAGGCCACCGTAGACCGAATCCAGCTCCCGGTTGGTGAACATGCGCGCAAACTCTCGACTGGGGTTGTCGATAGATCGCTGCTCGATCGACAGGTTCTGCGGCATTGCGATACCGGCATAGATGAACGGGGTGCGCATCATCAAGGCCTGCTTCGAGGGATTGTCGCTGACTACATTATGCTGAAGTACCACGTCCTGAATCAAGGCCTGATCGAGACCGGCTGCTTTGAGAATATCGGCGCTTTGTTGCGGATAATGTTCACGCAGCTGGCGCTTTTCTTCAACCGAAAACTCCTCCTGGCTTTCATAGATCCGTTTTTCATCGGCCCGTTTTTCATAGGCTAGTAAGCCAAGGTTATGGCCCAGGGCCGCGATCACCATTTCCCCCCAGCCTGTGATCATCGATCGCTGCATCCGCGGCGTAGCGATTGTAGCGCTGGATCAATTCAACCAGCGACGCGGCGATATAAAGCGGCTTGGTAAAGTTGTAATTCGAATGCTCCGAGAGAAAAAGCTCACCTAGCACCTGGTCACTATGCTCGCGGCTCAAGACGATCAAAAGGGTGGCCAGCTGTTGCAGTCTGGCGCCCTTTTCCGCATCCGCCTGGCTCAGCAGTTCGTCCTGTAGCTGATGAAATGCAATACACAGGTCGCCAAGTCGTTCGTGTATGGTGACCTGTCTGTGCTTTGATTCGGTGGAATCGTCGTTCACGTTGCTGGTACTCCTGCACGGCCTGTCGCTGCGCGTGTGTCGAGTGATTATTTCCCGATACAGAATGTAGAGAAAATTTTACCCAGTAAATCTTCGCTGGTAAATTCACCGGTTATTTCGTTCAGGTATTGCTGGGCGTTGCGCAGGTCTTCCGCCATCAGCTCTCCCGAGCGCGTGGTGTTAAATGTCTGTGCTGCCTGTTGTACCCCTTCCCGGGCCCGCAGTAACGCATCAACATGGCGGCGTCGCGCCATAAAGGCCTGATTGTCCTGATTATAGTCAGATACCTGACCGGTAATACGTTGAATCAGCATTTCCATTCCCGCACCACTTTGAGTGGAGATACAAAGGATTTCAGAATCCTGCGGCTGATTCGCAGCAAGCAAATCACTTTTGCTGAATACCAGTTGCAAATTAGCGCCCGCTAATCGATCGATAATTTCCTGATCCGCAAGGGTAAGTCCTTTGCTCGAATCAACCAGGTATATGATCACGTCGGCCTGCTCGATGGTTTCCCAGGCGCGTCTAACGCCTTCCCTTTCCACTGGATGCTGCGACTCGCGCAAGCCCGCTGTATCATTGACTTTAAGGGGAATGCCTTTGAGCGATATGTGCTCACGCAACACGTCGCGCGTAGTTCCCTCGATCTCGGTAACGATGGCGGCTTCATACCCGGCGAGATAGTTCAGCAGGCTCGATTTCCCGGCATTTGGCAAGCCCGCAAGCGATACGTTCAGGCCTTCCTGCAGGGTTCTGCCCTGCTCCGCCTGCGCCAGTAATTTTTCCAGGTGCTGGTTGCAATCATGCAGACGTCGGCTGATATCCAGGTTATCCAGAAAATCGATTTCTTCTTCGGCGAAGTCGAGCGCAGCCTCGATAAAGGCGCGCAGATCGATAATTTCCTCCACCAGGCTGTGCACCAGTTGCGAGAACCTGCCTTCCAGTGACCGCATTGCGGCACGCGAAGCAGCGCGGCTGCCCGACTCTATCAAATCCGCAATCGCTTCTGCCTGGGTCAGATCCAGCTTTCCATTTAAGAATGCGCGTTCGGAAAATTCACCGGGACGCGCCAGTCGAGCACCGAGCTCGCACACTCGTTCGAGCAACATGTCGAGTACTATCGGTCCGCCGTGGGCCTGGATTTCGACGCAATCTTCACCACTGAAACTGTGCGGCGCCTTGAAATACAGACACAAACCATGATCGAGCGGCTGGTTGTCGGCATCGAGAAATTGACGAAACAGGATTAGCCCGGGTTTGATTTTGCGCTGACAAAGCGCCTCGCCGATAGCCAGCGATTTTGCTCCGGATAGCCGCACTATGCCAATGCCCCCGCGACCCGGTGGCGTTGCTATTGCGGCGATGGTCTCATGCGGCGACATGGTGATGATGGCGCATTGGTTGAGCCTGTACCAGGCTTACTTGGTGGCCCCAGCTTCGATTCGCCTGGTAATGATATATTGTTGTGTTATCGATAACACGTTATTGACCACCCAGTATAAAACCAGCCCGGAGGGAAAGAAGGCAAAGAAAACGGTAAAGACGAATGGCAGCGCCATCATGATCTTGGCCTGAATCGGATCCGGTGGTGGTGGATTCAGGCGTTGCTGGATTACCATGCTGATTCCCATCAACAACGGCAATACAAAATAGGGATCCTTGACCGACAGATCCTTGATCCAGAAAATAAATGGCGCCTGGCGCAGATCGACACTTTCGAGCAGTGCCCAGTAAAGCGCGATAAAAACCGGAATCTGCACCAATATCGGCAAACAGCCCCCCATCGGGTTGATCTTTTCGGTCTTGTAGAGCTCCATCATCGCCTGGTTCATCTTTTGCCGATCGTCCCCGTAACGTTCCTTCAGGGTTTTCAGGCGCGGGGCGACCTTGCGCATTTTTGCCATCGAACGATAACTGGTTTCGGAAAGCTTGTAGAACAGGGTCTTGATGGAGAGGGTTAGCAATATGATTGCGAGCCCCCAGTTACCGACGAAACTGTGATACCAGGAGAGTAGCCAGTACAGGGGCTTGGAGATGAAAGTCAAGACACCGTAGTCGACGGTGAGTTCCAGGCCCGGGGAAATTTCTTCCAACCGCTTGACTATCTTGGGGCCAACAAACAACTGGCTTAAAAATTCAGTGTTGCCCCCGGGCGTTACAATCCGGTTGGCGGAACGCAAGCCAATGGTATAGGTCGATGGCGTACGCCGGGTGTTGGCAATGGTATAAACCAGGTTGGTTTCTTCCTGCCCCGGTACCCATGCAGACAGGAAATAGTGGTGAATCATCGCGATCCAGCCACCTTTGGACTCCACTTTTAACTGTGCTTCTTCCATATCGTCGAAGTCGACTTTTTCGTACTTGGTCTCTTCGTTGTAATAGACCCCACCGGTATAGGTGTAGAGCAGGCGCGATGTCTCCAGCGGTCGCGAGCGCAGAAGCTGGCGGTATTCGCTGCCTTGCCAGTCCTGTTGTGACTGGTTATCGATGCGGTGCTTAAGATCGATCAGGTAGTCCCCGCGCCGGAAGTGGTAACTTTTCACCACTTCGACACCATCCTGACTCCAGTACATCGGCACCACCAGTTCGTCTTGTCCATCGGCAAGTTCATAGTTCGACTGGGTGGTTGTATAAATGCTGTGGTGCGTGGGAGCCCTGTCTTGCTTATTGCGCAAACCGCTTTGCACGATATAGACCGAGTCGCTATCGCTGTGAACCAGCTCGAGCCAGTCGTCAGGCTGTTCCAGTGAAGTCGGGTATTTTTTCAGCTTGAGCGAACGTATTACACCACCACGGGTATCGATCATTACCCGGATAACATCGGTGTCAACTTGCACCAGTTGTGCCGGCTTCGACTCAACTGCGGCTTGTTCGCCGGTGCTGCTACTGGTCTGGCTGGCAATCTGACCTAATTCGTCCGCCTGATCGGGCAAATCATCGGTTGGTATCCGGGCCGTATCGATGCTGCCATCAGGGGCAACTTCCACTACACTGCTGGGAACCGGTTTTGGGCCATAGTCGGCTTGCCACTGTTGCCACAGCAACATGCCGATAAATACCAGTGCTGCAAACAGAAACAGTCTTGTGTTATCCATGGGTGTGCTCACTGCTGGAATCGGGTACCGGGTCATAACCGCCGGCATGCCAGGGATGACAACTGCCGACACGTTTCAACGCAAGCCACAATCCTTTCATGCTGCCATGAGTCTCGATCGCCTCGACGGCGTATTGCGAGCAGGTAGGGGTGTACCGGCAATTGTTGCCCAGTAACGAGCTCAACAAGTAACGATAAGCTTGAATCAGTAATATCAGGAGTTTGCGCATTGTTTGATGATGCTATTCCAATGTTGATCCAGTGTGGCGCGTAATATTGCCGGCCTGGATAGTAGTATTTCGCGTCTTACCATAATCACCAGGTCCCGTGTTGGCAACCGATGTTGATTTTTACGGAAACTCTCCCGAAACAATCGTTTCAGCGCATTGCGCTTTACCGCGGTCGGTATCTGCTTTCGTGCCAGCGCAAATCCAAGGCGGGGGTGTACACCGCTCTTGTTTCCAACCAGGATCGTAATGCAGGCGTCGCCACGCCGAGTATTGTTCTTAAATACTTGCCGGAAATCTATCGATCGCGTTAATCTCAGCCGTCTGGGGAAAGACTCGCTGATACGAACATCCACTCTTATGGCGTGAGACGCGCTCTGCCCTTGGCTCGGCGGGCTCGAATTACACTACGACCACCGCGAGTTTGCATACGCGCACGAAACCCGTGCGTTCTGGCACGTTTTAAATTACTGGGTTGGAATGTACGTGTCATGTCAAACGCCTCGGCTCACTATTTGTCGATTTCAACAAGGCGCGACAATGTACTGGTAGAGTCGGTCCACGTCAATATTTAATTGATGCCGGTAACGATATTTTCACTAATTAACCAATCGGCCGACGTTACAGGGCAAATTAGAACACAAAACATTGTTCTTTTTGTTCACCACCTCTTTGCGCGGGCTGTGGATAAGTATAGTATTGTGTTCCATCGGTTAAGGTTCGAGAATTACCGAAAAAAGCGGGTAAAACGACCGAAAACCTATTGTGTAGTGATGTTCCCTGGTCTGCGTACTGATTCCGGGGTAGTAATTTATTCCGTTCATTTCGGTGCGGAAGGGTAAACAGACGGAAAAACTTTGAATTTGATCTGGCAACAGTGCATTTCCTGCCTGGAAGGTGAAATCAGTGAGCAGCAGCTCAATACCTGGATTCTTCCGTTACAGGTCGAACAGGAGCTGAACACTCTGAAACTGCTGGCCCCAAACCGGTTCGTCATGGATTGGGTCCGCAAACACTTCCTCGATCGAATTCGTGAACTGGTCTCCAGTCTTGATGACAGTAAATCGATTTCCGTCAGCCTGGCTATAGGTTCTCGCGCGCAGGCCATACCAACCGACACGGTTGCAGCTAGCCCGCCACCACGTGCTTATCGTTCGTCGGGGCTCAGCGAGTCGCAAAATTTCAAAAATTTTGTCGAAGGTAAGTCGAACCAGCTGGCACGGGCCGCTTCGATTCAGGTCAGTATCAATCCGGGATCAGAATATAACCCGTTGTATATTTATGGCGGTGTCGGACTTGGCAAAACGCACTTGATGCACGCGATTGGTAATCAGATCCGCGAAAACAACCCCGAAGCCAATATTTTGTACGTTAACTGTGAACGTTTTGTCTCGGATATGGTTAAAGCCTTACAGCATAGCCGCATGAATGACTTCAAGAATTCTTATCGTAGTCTCGACGCACTTTTAATCGACGATATTCAATTCCTGGCAGACAAAAACCGCTCCCAGGAAGAGTTTTTTCATACTTTCAATTCGTTGTATGAAGCGCGCGCTCAAATGATCATTACCTGTGATCGTTTCCCCAAGGAAATCGAGGGACTCGAAGATCGCATTCGTTCCAGGCTGGGATGGGGTCTGGCGGTGGATATCAAACCAGCTGATCTGGAGACCCGGGTGGCAATACTGAAAAGTAAAGCCGAGCAGATAGATGCAGATGTACCTGATGATGTCGCGTTTTTTATTGCCGAGCGCTTTAAGTCCAATATTCGAGAGCTGGAAGGCGCATTGAAGAGGGTAGTGGCGCATGCCCGCTTTACCGGTCAGTCTATTACCCAGGAATTTGCTCGACAGGCACTAAAGGAATTGCTCGCGGTACAGGATAAGCCGATAACAATTGATAGCATCCAGAAACTGGTTGCTGAATACTTCAAGATCCGGGTTGCTGATCTATTGTCCAGCCGTCGCACCCGGTCTATTACACGGCCGCGACAGATCGCAATGGCATTATCGAAATTATTGACGCGACACAGCTTACCGGAGATAGGCAACGCTTTTGGCGGGCGTGACCATACCACCGTACTACATGCTTGCCGCAAGATAGAAGAGTTACGCAGTGAAGATCGGCGAATCGACGAGGATGTTGAAATTCTGACGCGAATGCTGAGCAACTAAACAGCGGGAAAATATGTTTGTAGACTGTGGATAAATAGTTGGTGAAATATTCAGGCCTATTTATCCCCTAGTTATACACAGTTTAGTAATAAGCTCCAGACAAGTTCTAAAGCTAATATTTACAGATAAGCAATTGATTAATATAGTAAATTTTGAGTTATTCAATGAATGTGCAGTTACTAATAACTACAGTAAATTAGATATATAAATGAAAACAACTATTAAAAGAGAAGATATACTCGCTCCTTTACAGCATGTCATAGGCGCGGTTGAACGCAGACAAACATTGCCAATCCTGGGGAATGTTTTATTGAAGTCAACAGGTGGTGACATGACTTTAACTGCCACGGATCTTGAAATTGAAATGGTTGCTCGAATAGCCTCCGAGGGAACCGATGATTTTCAAACAACGATACCCGCCCGGAAATTGCTCGACATCTGCAAGGCGTTACCCGATTCATCCGCGATTAAATTTACTATCGATGAAAACAGGGTATCTTTAACTTCCGCACGTAGTCGCTTTTCGCTGGCATCTTTGCCGGCTAAAGATTTCCCCGGGCTTGATGAAATTGAAGGTCAGCAATCTTTTTCGATACCGCAAAACCAGCTTAAATCGTTGTTTGATAAAACTTCGTTTGCAATGGCGCAACAGGATGTTCGCTATTATCTCAACGGTATTCTGATGGAGATAACAGCAGATGCAATCAAACTTGTCGCAACCGATGGGCACCGTCTTGCCTTGAGCGAAGTCAAATTGGATACTGGCGTTGATGAAGAACGGCAAATAATCATTCCGCGGAAAGCCGTACTCGAACTTTCGCGATTGCTTGAATCTGGCGATAGCCTGGCCAACTGTGTTTTAAGCCAGAATCATTTACGCGTGGAAACGAACTCCCTGGTTTTCACAACCAAGTTAATCGATGGCAAGTTCCCGGATTATCAACGGGTAATACCGGTCGATGGCAACAAAACCATGGAAGTTAATCGGGAAACGCTGAAAGACTCGATGAGTCGAATTGCGATTTTATCCAACGAAAAGTATCGCGGTATTCGCTTGACCCTGTCTTCGGGTAATTTGTCGATACAGGCTAATAATCCCGATCAAGAGGAGGCTGAAGAGGAGTTACAGGTTGATTACACCGAAACGGATATGGAAATAGGATTTAACGTAACCTACCTGATCGATGTTTTGAATGTTCTTAAATCTGAGAAAGTACAAATCAAGCTTAAGGATTCAAACAGTAGCGCAATTATTAGCGATAGCCAGGACGACACGAGTTTGTACGTCGTCATGCCGATGCGCCTGTAGGAATATGTTGAGGCGATTATATGGCAATCAGGCAGCTCAGCCTGACCGATTTCAGGAACCTGCGCAGCGCTACCCTGGACTTTAATCCGCATTTTAATTTGATCAGTGGTGATAATGGCTCGGGCAAAACCAGTCTGCTCGAAGCTATTTACGTGTTGTGCCAGGCACATTCATTTAGAACCCACCAGTTAAAACAGTGTATCAATCACGATAAAAATGGATTTTTGTTGTTCGGACGGTTCGATCATCACAAAGCCGGGTTAGCCAAAAGCAATAAAAAACTTGAGATACACGTCGACGGCGAAAGTGTTAAACGGCGTTCGGACCTGGTCAGGGAAACACCGATTAATATCGTCAATTCGGATAGTTTTTTTTTGATCGATGGCGCACCGCAGAAACGTCGAGCATTTCTCGATTGGTGTATGTTTCACGTGGAACCAGGGTATGCCGAAAGCTGGCGTTTGTTTCAACATGCTCTGCGGCAACGCAACAGATTATTAAAATCCAGACGGGATCTCAAGCTACTGGATTATTGGGACCTACATTTAATCGAGCCTTCAATGCACTTGAGTACGATGCGCAGGGAATATTGCAGACAGTTGCAACAAATAGCCGAAGTTGAATTGCGAGAAATACTGACAGGAATATCACTCGAGATAGAGTATCGACAGGGGTGGGCAGAAGACCTCTGTCTTGAAGATGCGATTAAAACCAATCGTGAGCGCGATATCCGCAGCGGATTTACCAACGCCGGTGTTCATCGCGATGATCTCAGGTTTATCTGTCAGGGAAGAAACGCGAGCGAAATTCTTTCCCGGGGGCAGAGCAAGCGATTGTGTCTGGCCTTGTTGTTAGCCGCTTTGAAACTGGTTAGCAAGTCGAGACCGAACCGTATCATCCTGTTGATCGACGACCTCCATTCGGAACTGGATGCCACAGCGAAGAATATCGTTTATCAGCAGTTCATAGACATGGGGTTACAGATGTTTATCAGCAACATAGATAGCAGGGTTCCAGCGACTATCAGTGAAAAAGAATTTAAATTGTTCCACGTGGAACATGGTATAATCAAGCCTCGAAATTTCAGCTAGATCCATTCATGTCAAATTACGATTCCACTAGCATTCAAGTGCTAAAAGGCCTCGATGCTGTCCGCAAGCGGCCAGGGATGTACATTGGCGATACCGATGATGGTACTGGCCTGCATCACATGGTTTTCGAGGCTGTCGATAACTCTATCGACGAGGCGCTGGCAGGGTATTGCACGGAAATCAAAGTCATTATACATACCGACGGATCGGTGTCGGTAAAGGATGATGGCCGGGGAATTCCGGTTGATATTCACGAGGAAGAGGGGCGTTCTGCGGCGGAAGTTATTATGACTGTACTGCATGCCGGTGGTAAGTTTGATGACAATTCATACAAGGTTTCAGGCGGCCTGCATGGTGTCGGTGTTTCGGTGGTCAACGCACTGTCGGAAACGCTGTCGCTTCGCATAAAACGACAGGGAAAGGTCTATACGCAGGAATACAGGCTGGGAGAACCCCAGGGCGATCTACAAGAGATTAAAGATACAGATCAAACCGGTACCGAGTTGCGATTTTTACCCAGCACCACGATTTTTGGCGATGTCGAATTCCACTACGATATTTTGGCAAAGCGTTTGCGTGAACTGTCGTTTTTGAACTCCGGTGTACGCATTTACCTGTTCGATGAGCGTAGCAACAAAGAAGACCTGTTTGAATACGAAGGAGGTATCCGAGCCTTTGTCGAGCATTTGAATAAAAACAAGACTCCGATCCATGAAAAAGTCATCGATATCAAGATGGAGCTGGATAGCGTGGAAGTCGAAGTATCGATGCAATGGAACGACTCGTACCAGGAAAATATTTTTTGCTACACCAATAATATTCCACAGCGAGACGGCGGCAGCCATTTGTCCGGGTTTCGAACCGCGTTGACTCGAACCCTGAATCAATACATGGAAAACAACCTGGCCAAGAAAGAAAAGCTTAACACCGGCGGTGACGATGCCCGTGAAGGTTTGACCGCGGTTTTATCGGTTAAAATACCCGACCCCAAGTTCTCATCACAAACCAAGGACAAACTCGTTTCCTCGGAAATCAAGGGAATTGTCGAATCGATCGTGGGTGAACATCTGCGGGATTTTTTACAGGAGCATCCGGCCGATGCGAGGTCGATAACGGGCAAGATACAGGAGGCGGCGAGGGCGCGGGAAGCGGCGCGTAAGGCACGTGAAATGACCCGCCGCAAGGGAGCACTCGATATTGCAGGCCTGCCCGGCAAGCTGGCCGACTGCCAGGAGAAGGATCCGTCCCTGTCGGAAATATACCTGGTGGAGGGCGATTCGGCCGGAGGTTCAGCCAAACAGGGACGTAATCGTAGAACCCAGGCTATTTTACCGCTCAAGGGAAAAATCCTGAATGTCGAAAAAGCGCGTTTTGACAAGATGTTGCAATCAGCTGAAGTGGGTACCTTGATAACGGCGCTAGGTTGCGGAATTGGTCGTGAAGAGTTTGATATCGATAAACTGCGCTACCACCATATTATCATCATGACCGATGCCGATGTTGATGGCTCACACATTCGCACCCTGCTGCTTACCTTCTTTTATCGGCAAATGCGTGAGCTAGTCGAACGCGGGCACATTTATATTGCGCAACCACCACTTTACAAGGTTAAAAAGGGCAAGCAGGAGCGCTATGTGAAGGATGACAAAGAGTTGAATGCGTATCTGCTGCAGCTTGCCATCGAGGGTGCCAACCTTCATCTTGCCGACGATGCACCGGCTATATCTGACCTGGCACTGGAAAATCTGGCCCGTCAGTTCATCACCATACTTGCAATATTTGAGCGCCTCGGACGGTATATTCTGCCGGAAGTGCTCGAAGAATTAATCGATTCACCGGTAGTGACGGAATCAATCCTGCTCGACGAAAAGGCGCTTGACGAATGGAGTCAGGCGTTGGCTTCGCGGTTAAATGAAAAGAGCGAAACGTCCGTGTCCTACAAAATGTCGGTCAAGGGCGACGATGATAGCAATCAGTTCGGGCTGATTGTAGAAAAACGCCTGCACGGGCTTACCGCTCAGAGTAAACTCAGCAGCGATTTCTTTAACAGCGCCGATTACAGTCAAATCGCCCAGTTTGTTGAACAGGTGGGCGATTTATTTACCGCGGAATCGTATATAAACAGGGGTGAGCGCCGGTACCAGGTAGAAAAATTCAGCGACGCCTATTACTGGCTGATGCAGGAAGCGCGTAAGGGTCTGAACATTCAGCGCTACAAGGGTTTGGGCGAAATGAACCCCGAACAGCTCTGGGAAACTACTATGGATCCGGAAAACAGGCGTTTGCTCAAGGTTCGTATCGAAGACGCGGTTGCCGCGGACGACGTATTTACTACCTTGATGGGTGACCAGGTAGAGCCGCGCCGCGCCTTTATCGAGACTAACGCACTCAACGTCAATAACCTGGACGTGTAGTAACTCCTTGATTTTATTAAGTTAAACTCTATATAGAGGGGAAGATTTAGTAAATTAGGGAGCAATCGAATGGATATTGGCAGTATATTATTCTGGGTAGTTAAGGAACCTCTGATCAAGTCATGAACCAACATCTTGTGTCCAAAATAATCAATCTCTGCGTTGTGAAACTTAGCAATAGCTGTGCTAAAGCTGGCCCCATGAGCGAAGCGAATGCTTTGGGTCTTGCTTGCGTTCCAC
>PVMS01038753.1_pt1 | contig 24063 bp, 20 predicted proteins | sample 1853461 | NCBI WGS metagenome assembly PVMS01 (sample SAMN08582032, study PRJNA380276) | Marine sediment metagenome, whole genome shotgun sequencing project. | isolation source: ocean sediment barecode stripped | collected 2017 | reverse complement strand
GGCATGATGTCGCAGAATATACTCAACCTGGTCGATGTTGGCATGGTGGGCCGTCTGGGTGACAAAGCGCTGGCGGCAACCGGAATCGGCGGTTTTACAAACTACCTGGCAATTTCTTTCATCATTGGTCTGTCCGCCGGTGTTCAGGCGCTGGCTGCCCGCAGATTAGGCGAAGGACGTGAATCTGAGACCGCCATTCCTCTCAACGGTGGACTGGTGTTGTCGCTGACCCTCGGTATTCCGCTGTGTTTCCTTACCTACATCCTTAGCCCCTGGGCATTCCAGTTTCTCACCACCGACCCTGAAGTAGCGGAACTGGGAGTACCTTATCTGCAAGTCCGAATGCTGGCCATGGTCGCAGTTGGAATCAATTTCTCATTTCGCGGTTACTGGAGTGCGATTCACATGACCGGTATTTACCTGCGTACTCTCCTGGTCATGCACGCCTGCAATATCTTTCTTAACTGGGTGCTGATATTTGGTCATCTGGGTGCACCGGAAATGGGGGTATACGGCGCAGGTCTGGCTACGACCATTTCCCTGTATATAGGCACGGCTCTGTACCTTGTTTTTGCCTGGCGTCATGCCCGCGACAAGGGATTTTTAATTCGTATGCCATCGCTCAGTACCCTTTGGCAGCAATTCAAAATCTCGCTTCCTGCCAGCTTGCAGCAATTGTTTTTCTCAGCCGGACTGGTCGCGCTGGTCTGGATTGTCAGTCAGATTGGTACTGCTGAGGTGGCTGCCATCAACATCCTCATGACTTTTCACTTAACTGCCATACTTCCCGGCATGGGTGTAGCGCTGGCTGCCACTACCCTGGTCGGAAATGCACTGGGGCGTGGTGACGTCGATGACGCAGCCCGTTGGGGGTGGAATGCTTGCTGGCTGACTTTTTTATATGGCATTTTACTGACGCTGATTCTCATCCCCCTTGCTGATCCCCTTTTGGGTTTGTTCCTTACCAACCCGGAGACCCGCAAACTGGCCTACTGGCCTATGGTTCTATGGGCCTTGGCCATTGGATTTGACACCATGGGTATGGTGTTGATGAACACACTGATAGGGGCTGGCGACACCCGACGCAGCTTGTGGATCAGCCTCATTTCCCAGTGGGTATTTTTCCTGCCTTTGGCCTATCTCGTTGGCCCGGTTCTTGGCCATGGATTATTGGGTGTCTGGGTGGTTAATGCGCTATATCGTTTTGGCCAGGCCCTGGTTTCCGCCCAGCAGTGGGGGGGCAAACGCTGGGCTCATATCAAGGTCTGAGAACAGCGCTAGCGACCCGGCTGTATTTGCCTGTCCCCGGTAAAGCCGATACATTGCGATGCAGAAGTAATAATTTCAAGAAATCACCCCGGAGAGCAATGCATGATTGGATCCATCACTTTTGGCCTTTTTGGACTGGCTGTTTTGATTGGAGTTGCAGTCGGTTTTTCCAGTCATCGTGACCGCGTGAACTGGCGATTGGTGCTATCCGGAATCGCCTTACAACTCATGTTTGCCATACTCGTCATCCTGGTTCCAGGGGGACGCGAATTCTTCGAGTATTTTGCCAAATTTTTTGTCCAGATTGTCGGGTTCGCCATGGTGGGTTCCCAGTTTATATTTGGTGATCTTGCCAGTGTTCAGAACTTCGGATTTGTTTTTGCTTTCCAGGTGCTGCCAACCATCATTTTCTTCGCATCCCTCATGGCGGTCCTTTACCACCTGGGTGTTATGCAAAAAATTGTACAGGCAATGGCCTGGGTAATGCTCAAAATTCTTGGCACCAGTGGCGCCGAAAGCCTTTCAGTCGCTGCCAATGTGTTTGTTGGGCAGACAGAAGCACCGCTGGTGGTTCGCCCCTACATAGCACGCATGACCGAATCAGAACTTTTCACCATGATGGTTGCCGGAATGGCTACCATCGCTGGTGCTGTGCTGGCGGCTTACATCGCCTTGCTTGGAGGAGGTGATGAAGCACAGCAATTGTTTTATGCTCGCCACCTGCTCGCCGCCAGCGTGATGGCCGCACCGGCGACTATCGTCATCTCAAAGTTGCTCAAGCCCGAAGTGGATGAATCCCTGACCAAGGGATCGGTAAAAATCCATATTGAAAAAACCGCTCAAAACGTCATCGAAGCGGCCGCCAACGGTGCCGGTGACGGTGTGCGTCTTGCCCTGAATGTTGGTGGCATGCTGATGGCCTTTATTGCCCTGATTGCCATGATCGATTTTCCACTGGCCTGGATCGGTCAGGTCACGGGTCTGGAAGTTGCGGCCGGTCAACCCATCAGCCTGTCGGTCATACTCGGGTACATCCTTTCGCCACTGGCCTGGGTCATCGGGGTACCCTGGCAGGATGCAGTTGCTGTGGGTGGCCTGATCGGTGAAAAAGCCGTAACAAACGAGTTTGTCGCCTATGCTCATCTCAACGAGATCAAGGAAACGCTGTCTCCGAAGGCGGTGTTGATTTCAACCTATGCCTTGTGTGGTTTTGCCAATTTTTCATCTATTGCAATCCAGATAGGTGGTATTGGCGGTCTCGCTCCCGACCGTCGTTCAGACCTCGCCCGTCTTGGCCTGCTGGCCGTAATGGGTGGAACCCTGGCAACCATGATGACGGCTACCATCGCCGGTGTTCTGACTTCTTTTGTAGGCTGAAGTGCCCGGACACTCGCAATTTGCGTTATTAAAAAAGCGGCGGTTCATGCCCTTTTTCATGACCCAGGGTCTGGGCGCATTCAATGACAACATATTCAAAAATGCCCTGGCTGCCATCCTGGTCTTCCAGGCCAGCAGTCTTGGCACATTAAACACAGACCAGGTAGTAAACCTCAGCGCGATGCTGTTCATCCTGCCGTTCTTCCTGTTCTCGGCCCTGTTTGGCCAATTCGCCGATAAACTTGAGAAATCCCTGCAGATCCGACGGGTCAAATTGCTCGAAGTCTGCATTATGTTACTGGCTACCCTTGGATTCTGGCTGAACAGTCTGCCGATCTTATTGAGCGTACTTTTTTTCCTCGGCCTGCAGTCAACGATTTTTGGACCGATCAAGTACGGTATCCTGCCCCAGATCTTGCAGCCACGAGAACTGGTTGGTGGCAATGCACTGGTCGAAATGGGGACTTTTGTCGCCATCTTGTTAGGCACCATAGCCGGGCCGCAATTGGCTGGCTTCGATGTCAGCTGGCCGTTTTTGGTTTCCACTGCCTGTCTGGCAGTCGCCCTGGTCGGTTACCTCTACAGCAGGCAGATTCCCGAAGCCAGGGCCGTTGACCCCGATCTGAAGATCAACTGGAATATTTTTTCGGAATCTGTGCGAAATCTGAAATACCTCAAAGAGAACCGCGTGGTTCTGAACAGCGTTCTTGGAATTTCCTGGTTCTGGTTTTTTGGCGCCACTTTCCTGGTCCAGATTCCCAGTTACAGCCAGAACGTACTGGGTGGTGATGAGAACCTGATGTCGACGCTGCTCGGATTATTTATCATCGGTATCAGTACCGGTTCCTTGTTGTGTGAGAAGTTATCTGGCAGACAGGTTGAAATTGGCCTTGTCCCATTTGGCGCCATTGGCCTGACCCTGTTTGGACTGGACCTTTATTTTGCGTCCCCGACACAGGCGGGATCAGGTGTATCTGTCAGTGCATTCCTGGCCAATTCAGCCAACTGGCGAATCATGGCAGATCTCGTCCTGATCGGTATTTTTGGCGGCTTTTACACGGTTCCGCTATACGCCCTGGTGCAGCAACGATCCGCTGAAGCACACCGCTCCCGGGTTATCGCCGGGCTGAATATTCTCAACTCGCTGTTCATGGTGGTCTCCGCCATCATGGCCATGATCCTGTTGGGTCGTGCCGGATTTACCATTCCGCAACTATTTCTCATTACCGCGATATTGAATGCGGTTGTCGCCATCTATATTTTCAGCCTGGTACCTGAATTCCTCATGCGCTTCCTGGTGTGGATATTAATCCACACCATTTATCGCGTTCGCGTGACCGGTGAAGACCACATACCCGAAGATGGGTCCGTGATCATCGCCTCGAATCACGTCAGTTACGCAGACCCGTTAATTATTGGTGGTGTCATACGACGTCCGGTGAATTTCGTGATGTACTACAAGATTTACCGTATCCCGGTGTTGAATTTCATTTTTCGAACCGGCAAAGCCATCCCCATCGCCGGCCGCAGCGAAGATCCGAAAATACTTGAGCAAGCCTACAAAAGCATACACCGGGTCCTGGAAGTTGAGGATGTACTGGGCATTTTTCCGGAAGGCGGAATTACCAGAGATGGAGAAATTCAGACATTCAAACCCGGTATCGACAAGATCATCAGTGAACGCCCCACACCGGTCGTTCCGGTTGCACTCTGCCATATGTGGGGCTCACTATTCAGCCGGCGTGACCCACTACACAAACGCAGACCCTATAAATTATGGTCAACGATAGAATTACGTATTGGTGAGCCCATTGCTGCCGAAGAAGTCAGTTCGGAACGACTCCAACGCGAAGTGCAGAAACTGAGAGGTGATGATCGTTAGGGTTACTCCTGTCCGATCAGGCGTGAACCAGGCCACAATTCCAACAACTGCCAAATTGCCCTTCCACTTCGGCTCCGCATTCCCCGCAAACCCAATCCGCCACCGGGGCCACGTCAACATTTTCCTGTGCCAGGAGGCGATTGGCTTCAGGAAGATCCGCCTCATTGAGAATATACAGCTGTGGACAAACCTCGACGAAGGGCACTTCACCCATCACGGAAGAAGCGAACTGGTTTTTCAGAAATGTCGGGATATCGTGTGACTCCAGTAGTGACTGAATTCGCCCTACCAGGCTGAAATCGAAATTTTCGAATACCTTGATCAATTCACGTATCTCCTGTCTGACCCTTGAAGCGAATCGTTGGTTCGATGACGAATTCAGTACCGGCTTCCATGAGAGGGTCGCAATGTCATTTCTCCACCCCCTGGAATCGTATTGAAGCGGAATTGATGCAATAACGTAATCCGGTGGGTGGCGGGCCATCGGGGAAAATATGCCCCAGGTGCGAATCACAATGACGACATACCAGTTCGGTTCGCACCATTCCATCATTGTTGTCTGGTCGATGCACGATATTGGCTTCTTCCAACTCAGAATGAAAACTCGGCCAGCCACAACCCGCATTGAATTTACTATCGGAATCAAAAAGTGAGTGCCCGCAACAAACGCAATGGTACTGCCCCTTGTCCCAGTGCTGTTCATACTCGCCGCTGTACGGCGCCTCTGTTCCCGCCAGGCGGGTGACACGATACTGTTCCGGGCTCAGCGTTTCTCGCCATTCATCATCGTTTTTCCTGATCGTCATCTTTGTATCTCTCAAGGATTATTACCCGTAGTTTGGCATGCTTTTGTTATCCTGACATCATGAAACGAGTCATTCTTTTCGCTTCGACGGTCCTGCTAATGATACTTGTCGTCGCCTCTCACCTGACGGCATGTGCCGGGCCATCTTATTATGCCCAGGCCATTTCCGGCCACCTGGGTCTGATGCGGTCACGAGAATCCATTTCGGACCTGCTGGCCGACTCAGCGACGGACCCGGTTCTGGCTGAAAAACTACAGATGGCAGACCAGATTCTCGAGTTTGCCCGCGTGCATATGGGCCTTGACGGAAATGGCAGCTACCAGCAGATCGTAATTACCGGCAAAAAAGCGGTTACCTGGAACGTGGTCGCTGCCGAAGAATTTTCAATAAGGCCACGCACCTGGTGTTTCCCCGTATCCGGTTGTGTTCCCTACCGCGGCTATTTTGACCAGGAAAAGGCGACAAAATTCTCCGAGCAGTTGAAACGAAAATCTTTTGACGTGATGATCTCGCCCGCCGTGGCTTACTCAACCCTGGGTTGGTTCGACGATCCATTACTGGACACAATGTTTCAATACTCTGAAGCGCAATTGGCAGGTATCATGTTCCACGAGCTGGCACATCAAAAACTGTACGTCAAAAGCGATACGGCGTTCAGCGAGGCATTCGCCGGTTTTGTCGAAGAAGTCGGTGTCCGCTTGTGGATGAAGGACACGGGTCAGACCCTGAAATTGAAACAATGGGAAAACAGAAACCAGGCGGCTCTGGATTTCAATGCGCTGCTGAAAAAAACCAAAACCCGGTTGCAGGAAGTCTATGCATCCGCACAGCCAGAGCATTGAAGCGTGATGCCAAGCAACGGGTATTTGATGAGTTACGACTTAGCTATGAGACCAGTGTTGAGAATGACTGGGAAGGACAGGATTTTTTCTCTGCCTGGATGTCATCAGATCTCAATAATGCGCACCTGGTGCTCATGGACAGTTATGAAGGAGGGATTTGCGCATTTACGGAGCTTTTCCAACAGGCTGGACAGGACCTGGAACATTTCTACACACTTGCCGAACTCAAATCCGAGCTTGGCAAAGAGCAAAGGCAGGAATGGCTGCAATCGCCCTGTCAGGGAATTGCTTCGTCCGATGATTTGTGACAACTTAGGCGCCTCGGAATACCGCTTTAATGTGTAAGCAAAATGTCCCTGGCCTGTTAACGAACCCCTGGCGACCCATTCACCTGTGAATTCAATTTTCCACAGATTTTCCGGCATGCTCCTGAGCTTGATTATGGCAACAGGCCTGAGCACTGAAAGTCACGCGGCAGACCAGGTCCCGCAGACATTGCTCACCTGTCCTGGCCCAACGCTGGGACCTGTACTACCCCGGGCGCCCGATCGAACTGATGCACCGTTGGTGATTTTTGCCCGTTACCTTGACGCCAGTAATAACGCACAAGGCGAAGCCCGAGAGAATGTCGAAATATTCCGGGCCGACCAGCATATCGCCACCGAGCGCATCCTGTATGACCCGGCAACTGAAGTCGTTACTATCCCCGATGCAGTTGAATACGATGATCAGCAGGTGTGGATTAAAGGTCAGGACGCCACCTATGACTTCCTGCAGGAAGAAGGCCGGTTTTCAATCATTGATTACGGGCTTACCGGTTCCAGCGCCAACGGCAAGGCAGATCATATCGAACTGATTGGTGGTCATACCTCTCAACTTTATGGACTGGTTTATTCCACCTGCCCCAGTGAAAAACCTGACTGGCTGCTCGAGGCAAAAGAACTGGAACTGCGTCATGAACAGGGTATGGGTGTTGCCCGTGGTGCAAAACTGACATTCAAGGGTGTCCCCATACTCTATGCCCCCTACTTCACCTTTCCCATCGATGACCGGCGTAAGAGTGGGTTTCTCTACCCCGGTCTGGGTAACACCAATGACAATGGTCTGGAGATCAGTGTCCCCTGGTACTGGAATATCGCACCCAATCAGGACGCCACACTGGAACCTCACTACTACACCAACCGGGGATTCATGCTCAGTGGTGACTATCGCTTCATAACCCGACGCACAGGTGGAAATTTCAAGTTCGACTACATGCCGGACGATCGCAAAACCGACGAAGCCCGTCATCACTATCGTCTGGAGCATCGAACCAGACCATGGAAGCACTGGCGTACCGGAATTGTGCTGGATCGTGTCAGTGATGACGAATATTTCCAGGATTTTGGATCCAGTCTCCACCAGACTTCCTTGCAATTCCTGTATAGCAGCGCAACGCTTAAGGGTGTAGGCCGATACTGGAATTTTGAAGCCCTGGTGGATAATTTTCAGGTCATTGACGATTCGGTCAAGCCTCAAAACGAACCCTATCGTCGTTTGCCCCGAATCGCCTTCTGGATGGACCGGCCTTTTGGGCCCAACGGTATGGCGTTCAGGCTTGAATCTGAGCTGGTGTACTTTGACCGCGATTCGGGAGTCACTGGTGCAAGGCTTGATCTCCTGCCCAGCATCTACTGGGAAAAATATACCAACTGGGGTTTTATCAAGCCCAGCGCAGGCTACCGATACACCAGTTATGACCTGGATCGCATGGCATCAGGTCTGGATGAATCCCCATCACGTGGCACCAGTATCATCAGCCTGGACACCGGGATGTTTTTTGATCGGTTCAACAGCAATGGCAGTACCCAGACGCTGGAACCCAGGCTGTTCTATTTATACGTACCGTATGAGCAGCAAGCTGGACTGCCACGATTCGATACCGGTGAATTCACTTTCGGATTCAGTCAACTATTCAATACAAATCGATTTACCGGTGCTGACCGGCAGGGTGATGCCAACCAGATATCACTGGCCCTGAGCACAAGAAATTACGATTCGGAAAATGGTGATGAACTATGGAGTCTGAATCTCGGACAGATCATTTACCTGGACCCTCTGAGAGTACAACTGGCAGAAGAAGCTGAATTCTCACAAGACTATTCACCCTTTATCGCTGAATTTCACTGGCATACTTTCAGCAGGCTCAGCCTTCGCACCGGTGTGCAGTGGGACTGGGACAGAAGTCAGCTGGATGTGGGCAGTTTTGGTATGAGCTATACCGGCAGAGGTGGTAAACGTGCCAGTTTTGATTATCGCTTCAGAAGGGACCGTGTTGACCAGTTCGATCTCAGGGCATTCTGGCCGATTAATGAGCGATGGCGAGTGCTTTCCCGTGTCAATTATTCCTTTGCCGAAAACGACTTGCTGGAGTTCCAGGCCGGTGTGGAATACGAAAGCTGTTGTTGGGCCATTCGTACCGTTTATCGCCGCTACCTGAAAAATCGGGATGGTGATTATCGCAACGGAATCTTCCTCGAACTCAATCTCAAAGGTCTCGCCAGTATCGGAACCCGCACCCAGGACCTGTTTAGTTATTAAAACGTGTAAAATGGGAACTTGTACCCCAAGTTTGTACTCGAAAGCGATCAGATGTAATCGGAGAATTTCCAGATGACCCAGGTTCTTAATTCAGCGACCAGGAGACAGTTGCTGTGTGTTTTATCAACGATGTTGTTGGCCATGCCTTCAATGTCAATCGCTCAGACCCCGGGTGACAGTGCGTTTTCTTCGTCGGGTGTGCAGCCCCTCGATTCCATCGTGGCTCTGGTGGATGATGATGTCATTCTGAAATCCGAACTGGATCTGGCCGTCCAGGGAATCGTTGAAAGAATCCGCGCCAGCGGTGAAGCCATGCCACCAAGAAACCTGCTGGAAAACCAGGTTCTGGAACGTCTCATTATTCGGGAATTGCAGGTGCAAAAAGCACTGCAAACCGGTATTCGTGTGAGTGACGCCGATGTGGACCAGGCCCTGGTTGGATTGTCACAACAAAACAATATCACCGTGCAGCAAATGCGCCAGGTAATCGAAGCGGATGGTGAGGATTTTGCTGAATTCCGCCGAAATATCGGTGAAGAATTACTCACTGAGCGGCTACGTCAGCGAATCGTCAATGGTATGACACCCATTTCCGACACAGAAGTCGAAATCATGCTGGCATCAGAGGATCTCAGTGGCGGTGAGTACAACATCTCCCACATCATGGTTGGACTGGCCGAAGGCTCTACACCACAACAAATCAGCGCAGTCCAGGAAAAGGCCGATGACATTCATCGCAGATTGAACGAAGGTCTGGACTTCGCTTCTGCTGCCATCAGTTATTCGGACAGCCAGGAGGCGCTGGAAGGCGGTCTGGTTGGCTGGCGTGACCTGAACAGTATTCCGGCTTTTTTTGCAGATGCAATCCGTGACCTTGAAGTCGGAGAATTCAGTGAAGCCATTCGCAGCCCGGCAGGCTTTCATATCGTCAAAGTCAACGATTTTCGTGAGCAGCGACAAGTAGTGGTCAAGGAATACCATGCACGTCATATCATGGTTGAGTTCAATGAACTCATTACCCCACGCGCTGCTATGGATCGCGTGACGGAAATTAAAGAAAAACTCGATTCAGACGAGGATTTTGCCGATCTGGCAAAGGAATACTCTGACGATCCCACCAGTGCCAACCTGGGTGGCGACATGGGTTGGTTTCCACCGGAGGCTTATGGTGAACGTGTAGCGCAAACGCTGGTGGGTCTGCAAACTGACGAAATCAGTGAACCTTTCCAGACCCAGGCTGGCTGGCACATTATTCAGCTACTGGGACAGCGTGAATCGGACCGGACAGAAGAAGCCATTCGTGAGGAAGCACGTGCCAAGATACGCCAGCAAAAGGCTGAACTGGAAGTCGACCGCACCCTGCGCCAGTTTCGCGATGAAGCATTTGTTGAGATTCGTCTGCCCGGTGCAGAAGGCTCCTCCGGCTAGATCGGTATCGCCTGGGGTTTCTGCTCCGCCCCATGAGTAATACCCTAAGAGCAATACCCAATGAACGTCCCCTGATGAAGACCACTAACCATCATCCTGTCTTGGCCCTCACTCCCGGTGAGCCGGCAGGTATCGGCCCCGAAATCACGCTGAAGCTGGTCCGGGACCATCCGGAACTCAATATACTGGCTGTCGCTGACCCGGAATGTCTGCATCGTGCATCTGCATTAATAAACGCAGATATCGAAATGCTTGAATGGAAAGCCGGCCAGGCTATAAAACCCGGTGTATTACATTTTTTGCCGCTTGCTCTGGCTAGCAGGGAGCAACCGGGTCTGCCAAATCCGGAAAATGCTACATACGTACTGGATTCCTTGCGATCTGCGGTTGATCTTGTCCAAAACGGGATTGCGGATGCGTTGGTCACCGGTCCGGTTAACAAGGCCGTCATTAACCAGGCCGGTATCGCTTTCAGCGGTCACACAGAATTTCTCGCAGATCTGGCAGGAGTCGATCAGGTTGTGATGATGCTTGCAGCACCCGGTCTTCGAGTCGCACTGGCCACGACTCACCTGCCTCTACGCCAGGTTGCAGATGCCATCACACCGTCCCGGCTGGAAAGAACCTTAAGTATTACCATCAAAGAGCTTCAGCAACGATTTGGAATTGCCCGGCCCCGTTTACAGATATTGGGTTTAAATCCTCACGCAGGTGAGCAGGGACATCTGGGTAGTGAGGAGGATGAGATTATTGGTCCGGTCATAGAGCGATGCCGATCTCAACAGGTATTCCTGGACGGACCCGTCCCGGCCGACACGGCATTCACTCCACCACGCCTGGCGAACTGTGACGCCGTCATCGCGATGTACCACGACCAGGGACTACCCGTGCTAAAGCACTTTGGGTTCGGACACTCGGTCAACATCACACTGGGTCTGCCCTTTATCAGAACCTCGGTTGACCACGGTACCGCCCTGGATATCGCCGGTAAAGGTCAGGCAGATGCAAGCAGTATTTATCATGCAGCACGTATGGCAACAGACCTGGCAGGCAATCAACAGACCGGGCAAGAAAATCAGCGCTGACCCATGACTGGACCGACCGGACATCACAAGGCCCGCAAACGTTTTAGTCAGAATTTTCTGACCGACAAGCAGGTGATCAGCCAGATCGTCCAGGCCATCAACCCACAGTCTGGTGATCAGATAATTGAAATCGGGCCGGGTCAGGCAGCACTCAGTTGGCCCTTGATCGAATCGGGCGCAACACTTCACATGGTGGAAATCGACCGAGACCTGGCGGCGAAGCTGAAATTACATTTTGCAGCACAGGAAAAAGCGGTTCTTCACGTGGGTGACGCTTTAAAACTGGATTTTGCTGAAATCAGTTCGGGGCAGCCTTTCCGACTGGTGGGTAATCTTCCTTACAACATCTCCACTCCATTGCTTTTTCATGTACTTCAATGGAGTCACTTGCTGATAGATATGCATTTCATGTTACAGCGGGAAGTGGTGGAACGTATGGCAGCAAGACCCGGTACAAAAGCCTGGGGAAAGCTATCCATCATGTGTCAATACCGATGTAGTGTTACCCCATTGTTTAGCGTGCCGCCGGAGGCATTTTCTCCACCACCCCGTGTGCACTCCAGCATAGTTCGCCTGGTGCCTCACGCGACTCCCCCGGTTCACATCGAGTCCATGGATGCTTTCAACAAACTGGTGAGCCAGGCATTTACCATGCGCAGGAAAACACTTCGAAATTGTCTTCGGGGTCTGTTGCAAGCAGAACAGATTGAGTCCGTCGGAATTGATGCAGGGCTCAGACCTGAGACATTGAGCCTGGCGCAATTTGCCACGCTGTCAGGTCTTATGGACTAGAATCAGAAGGCATTATTTATACTGTGAATCCAAACCAATGAAGAATGTCGACATATCAGCCGTCCCAACTTATCTTGGCAAGCAAGGCGGACAGCATGCATTTGCCTACGAAATCACCATAACAAACCGGGGTGCTGAACCCTGCAAACTGCTGAATCGGCACTGGATAATCACACACGGCAATGGTGGCGTCGAAGAAGTTAAGGGCGAAGGGGTTATAGGGCAGAATCCCCGACTCGAACCAGGTCAGTCATTCACCTATTCGAGTGGCGCACTGATCCCTACACCCACTGGCTCAATGTCAGGAAGCTATGAATTCACCAGTGATGAAGGTATCTGTTTCAGTGTACCGATTCCCGAATTTGTTCTCGCTGCGCCGGAATCACTGCACTAGGCACTGCGCTCCAGGGCGCGAGCCAGGCCACCGAGGTGTTTTTCATACTTGTGCCAGTGACCGATGCCCTGGGTGTTGATGGCCTGACGAACCTGGGCGGCACTGGCCGTATTCACTGCCCGCTTCGCTTCGTGCGGTTTCAGGCAAGCTTCCTCGAACGGCAAATCCAGGAATGACAACAGTTCGCGGGTCTTTCTTTCGGGATCTTTTACCAGTTTTTCATAATCAACATTCAACACTCGATCAGGACACCTGTTTTGCCAATAGTTCATGAACCGCCGGTGATCATTCCAGTAATTCGCCAGGTCATTGAGATCATAGGCAAAACCTGAACCACTGATAAAAAGTTGTCGATAGCAACTCCAACATACATCCATGGCATCCCGGCGCACATTGACAATCAGCGCATCCGGCAGCATGGCCAGGATGGCGCCCACAAAGGGGAAATTCCCCGGCAGTTTGTCAGTGAACACGCTTGTCTTCTCATACCAGGGTTGGCAAAAATCGAGATAGGCCTGACCCAGCTTTTTCCATTCCTTCTGGCTCAAAGCCGGAGCCCAGGTACTGATCCCGGTATGCTCAGACTCTGACTTGTCATTCATCAGGCGGGGAATCCAGGGTAATTCGCTGGCGGCGGTTACCCCACTATGAGCGGCGAGAATTTGCTCCGTCAGGGTAGATCCGGAACGTGGCAGGCTGACCAGGAACACCGGCCTCGGACTGCCAGACTTGTCTGGACGCCCGGGCAGATCAGTTTGCTCCATCGCCTCTTGTATTTCCTCCAGCCAGCGGCTGAAGCCTGCCCCATCCCAGGGTTCCTGTTGTCGCTTGAGACGGTTTCCGGCAGCGTAATGTGCAAATGCCTGATCAGGGCATTCACGTTGCTCAAAGCCGGTGGCCAGGGCGAACTCAAAAAATACTTTTTGCTCTGCGCTACCTGCAGCATTCGCCAGCTGCTGCAATTGCTCAAACTCCGGGTCTGTGTACCCCCCGGATTTCAAATTCGATAATGACCACCATGCTGTTCCATCTTTTGGTTCCATCACAATCAGTCGACGAAAACATTCAGCAGCTTGTTCAATATCCCCCAGTGCCTTATACACGTCACCCAGCGTCAGCAACGCACCGTAATGCTGTGGTTCCAATTCAAGCGTCTTTTGCAGTTGAATTTTTGCCAGCTCAGCCTGGCCACAAACTTTGTAGGCCCTGCCCAGGTTGAAACTGAAATTCGCCGATTCAGGTCTCAACGGTTCCTGGTCACTTTTTGGAATATGTCGGAGTAGGACCTCCAGCGCTTCCTCTGCCCTTCCCAGCTTCAGTAATACGTTTGCATGATCACTGGCAGCATCCCGGGAAAGGGGTGACAATTCACACAATCTGCGCAAAACAGGCTCGGCCTGCTTGTCCTGACCCACACGGGACAGGACAATGCCACGCATCTGCAAAATATCTTTCTCATGCGGATGCGAGTGCTCAAGACGCTGCAGGAAATCCAGGGCTTTTGCCGTCGCCCCGGACTGCAGCATCAGTTTTGCTTGCTGCAATTGAGCCCTGACCCATTCCTTTTCCGAACGTTTTTCCACGATCACTCCGCTTACCCTCAGACGCAGACTACCAAATATCACCACACGGGAGCACACAGGGTGCAAACACTGTGGTAAATTTCGCTGTAGCTAACAAAAATACCTGAACATGGCCACCTACCTTATCGGAGATATCCAGGGCTGCTACAGCCCATTGCAACGATTGCTGGACAAAGTCCGGTTCGATCCTTCAAAAGACAAGCTCTGGTGTTGCGGGGACGTCGTCCATCGAGGCGGCCAATCCCTGGAGGTATTGCGTCTGCTGCACAGCCTGGGTAAACGGGTAAAAGTAACCCTTGGCAATCATGATTTGTTTCTGCTTTCAGAAAATGTCCGTTTCCCGCAGGGAAATACCAGAAACCGGGAATTCCGGGCCATTTTGCAGGCCCATGACAGAAAACCCCTGATCAACTGGTTGCAAAAACAGCCGCTGGCACACTGGTCAGACAAACACCAACTCCTGGTCGTCCACGCCGGCGTGGTCCCCCAATGGACCGCAGAACAGGCACTGGCGTACGCAGCGGAAGTACAGGACGTCTTGCGGTCCAAGAAAAGTTCGAAGTTTCTGCTCAGACTGACCAAAAGCAAAACCAGGCGCTGGAAGGGCAACCGTACCGGTCTCCAGCGTCGAAGCCTGATCACTTCCATTTTTACCCGAATTCGTTTTTGCGACGCCAATGGCAAAGTCCTGTTCAGCGCCAGCGGTCCACCGGGTTCACAACCTTCGCCTTACCTGCCCTGGTTCAAACATAAAAAACGGGCCACCCGTGATGTACGCATAGCATTTGGTCATTGGGCAGCTATGGGCTTATGTATTAAAAAACGGTACATCGCATTGGATTCAGGCTGTGTCTGGGGTGGCAGACTCAGCGCATACCGGCTACAGGATGGAAAGCTGTTCCAAGTGCCCGGTCGTAAACGAAAATAATCCCGTTTTGCAAGTGGCTCAAACTCTTTCCCACTCCTCTACCTGGAAGGCATATTGGTTTCTCTCATACGCGGGTTCGCTACGGCTGCTGATCATTCGCCACTCAGATTCCACCCACTCCGGAAACCAGGTATCCGCCGCTGGTTCACATTCAACCCGTGTCAGTATCATCTTCCGCGCATGAGGTAGCGCCTGTCGATAAAGCTCACCACCACCAATAACCATCACCTCATTACTGTCTGCAATTGCCAGCGCCTGCCCCAGCGACAAGACCACTTCACATCCTTCGGCAAGGTAATCTTGATTCCGTGTAACAACAATGTTTTGCCGGCCAGGCAAAACCCGACCAATGGACTCCCAGGTCTTACGACCCATCACGATGGTCTTGCCCATGGTGGTTTGCTTGAAATGCTTCAGTTCACCCGGCAAATGCCAGGGCATCTCCCCACCCAGCCCAATCGCCCGATTAACCCCCATCGCAGCAATCAAAGTAACCATTTTCCCCACTCCATCCATCCCCGGATTTTACCGTCTTTCGCAAGCACCTGTACCCCCAAGCGTGGTACCGGGGCTCACCGGCGAACTCAGGGGAGACGATCCCGGGCCTCCGGCCTCGCTATGCGAGGCTACCCTCGCACTTTGTCGCTTTGTGCCCACGGCCCGAAGGGGCGTCCTGCCCCTGCGGACCTGTCGGGACATCCTGTCCCTCCGAGCAGTCACTCCGGCAGCACTCGGCGTCGTTTACGGGGTCGGCTCCCCTGAGCCCGCCGCCGAGCAGATCGTCTGTCCAGTGGTCAAATGGACAGGAAGTCCATTTGAGGCCGACCAAGACAGGATGTCTTGTGAGGCCGACCGCTGAAGACAGGCGGTCTGTGAGGGGAGTCCGCAGCGTCAGCGCAGGACCGGTGAGCGGGGAGACGAGGCCGTGAACGATGCCGGGTGCGGCAACCCCGGAATGACTCTGACCGTGATCAGATTGCTATGGGGGCGGAAATTCCCGGGTGGCATTGGTAGTTGCTTAGTTCGAAGTCCTCGTATTGGAAATCGAAGAGATTGCGACGCTCGGGATTGATGAGCATTTTGGGTGGTGGGTAGGGTTCGCGTGAGAGCTGGGTTTCTACCTGGTCCATGTGATTCAGGTAAATGTGTGCATCACCCAGGGTATGAACGAAATCGCCCGGTTCCAGGTCGGAGACCTGGGCAATCATCATGGTGAACAAGGCGTAGGAAGCGATATTGAAAGGCACACCGAGAAAGGCGTCTGCACTACGTTGATACAACTGGCAACTGAGCTTTCCATCAGCCACATGGAATTGAAACAGGGTGTGACACGGCGGCAAGGCTTGCAACCCGGCTGCAGCATTGTCCTGGGGACTTCGTGACTCGTCTGGCAAAACTGCCGGATTCCAGCCGGAGATAATGTGGCGACGTGAGTCCGGGCGTTGTTTGATGTCTTCAAGCAACAAGCTGACCTGGTCGATATGACGACCATCCGGTGCTATCCAGTCACGCCATTGCGCCCCGTAAATCGGACCCAGATCACCTGATTCAGTTGCCCATTCGTCCCAGATGCTTACACCATTATCATTGAGGTACTTAATGTTGGTATCGCCATTGAGGAACCAGAGCAGTTCATGAATGATTGAACGCAAATGCAGCTTCTTGGTGGTGACGGCTGGAAAACCGTCGCTCAGCCTGAATCTCATCTGGTAGCCAAACATACTGATGGTGCCGGTACCGGTTCGATCGGATTTTTCTGTACCCTGATCCAGGATATCCTGCAGGAATTTAAGATAGGTTTTCACGCCACTTCCTTGTTGTTTTGGTCTTGTCTTTTGTTTGCGGGCTTATCGTACCCGATCTGCAAATTTGTAAGCCAGGAATATCATCATCAACCCGGCTGCAATCATGGGAAGAGACAATATCATGCCCATGGTCAGCCAATTGCCTGCCAAATACCCAATATGGCTGTCAGGCTCGCGAAAAAATTCAGCCATGAATCTGAAGAAGCCGTAGCCAGTGAGAAACATGCCTGAAACCGCAGCGGCAGGCCGTGGTATACGCGAGTAAATGGCCAGCAGGAGAAAAAGTGCAAAACCCTCCATCGCCGCCTGGTACAACTGGCTGGGGTGTCGTGCAAATTCATCCAGTGAACCATTCATCCATGCACTCCTCAATTCCTCGGATTGCCAACCGCCATGTTCCAGCGAACCGGGAAAAATCATGGCCCAGGGCACATCAGTTGTCCTGCCCCATAACTCTCCTCCGATAAAATTACCGATACGACCAAGACCCAGACCCAGCGGGACCAGGGGTGCAGCGAAATCTGAAACTTGCCAGAAACCCCGGTTGGTTCGGCGTGCGAACCAGTACATGGCCACAGTGACGCCCATCAAACCACCATGAGAAGACGTTCCACCCTGGGTGATGTTGAACAGAAACAGGGGGTCATTCAGCAAGCTGTTGAAACTGTAGAAGAAAACGTAGCCCAGGCGACCGCCAATGACTACGCCCAGCATGCCGTAAAACAAAAAATCACTAACGTCTTCCGGTGTCCATCCCCACCAGCGTCGGCTACGTGCCAGCCAGTTACCACCTGCCCAGAAAAACAGAAAAGCCAGGAGATACATAATGCCGTACCAGTGCACATCTACCGGACCAACAGAGAATGCAACCGGGTCAATTGCAATGTACCAGAAATTAGAAGCGTTCACTGATGATTACACCGGGTTAATTTGAAAAATTAATGAATCGAAGGAAAAGCGGTACAATAACGACCCATCGCAGCATAAGACAGCCATCTTGAACTGGCAAGCCAGTCCCGGCCAAAAAGGGAAACTCTGACTCACCAAACAAGGCGAAAGAGGAAAAGAATGCTCGAACTCGCACTACCCAATGCCCACGCACTTGCAGTGATGATACTGATTGTCATCGCGCTGGTATTGTTTACGCGAGACAGTATTCCACTGGAAACGACCAGCCTGGTGGTACTGGTATTGCTAACCGTCGGGTTTACGCTTTTTCCATTTGAGGTGGATGGCCAGATTGTAAAGGCCAGCGATTTTTTCCTGGGATTTGGTCACAAGGCCCTGGTGGCCGTCAGTGGTTTAATGATTGTTGGTGAGGGTCTGATCAGAACAGGCGCACTTGAACCCGTGGGCAGGTTCCTGGCCAAGCTGTGGCGCAAAGGACCCGCTATATCCTTGCTCTTCACTCTGTTGATTACGGCCACATTGAGCGCATTCATCAACAACACCCCCATTGTTGTCCTGATGTTACCCATCCTCATAGGGGTTGGCGTCAGAACGGGTACGTCGACGACCGGTACACTCATACCGATGGGATTTGCCAGTCTGATGGGTGGTATGTCTACGACCATTGGTACTTCCACCAACCTGCTGGTGGTTAATGTTGCGGCCGACATGGGTATGGATTCGTTCAACATGTTTGATTTTCTCGGACCCGCTGCCATCGGAGCCGCCTTCGCCATCATCTATTTGTGGTTAATCGCACCCCGTATGATTCCGGAACGTAAGGCACCCATGCAGGATGCGTCATCAAGACTTTATTCCGCCCAGATCCGGCTGGACAAGAACAGCCCACTGGTCGGAGCGAAATTGGCCGATGCCATTTTGCGTACTGAGGACAGCATCCGTGTGGATTCGATTCAGCGTGGCCCTGGTGCTTTTATCAGCCCGCTGCCGGATGTCGTTTTGCTGGCTGGTGATCGTCTGACCACCAGTGACTCACAGGCCAACCTGCGGGAGTTTGCCCGGGCTCTGGGTGGTACTTTGTTCTCCGGTGATCACGCCGTAGACAGCCGGCACCCGCTGAGTATTGAAGATGAGCAGCTCGCCGAACTGGTCATCACGCCGGCTTCGCGCCTGGTCAACCTGCGTGTCGGCGAAGCACAACTTCGGTCCAAGTTTGGTCTGCGTTTACTGGCCCTGAACCGTTTCGAGGAATCACAGGAAAGAAAATCCCCGGGCCTGGAAAGTATTCAGCTTCGTTCCGGTGATGTATTACTGGTCCAGTCATCATTGCAGAATTTGCGAGAACTGAAAAAAACAGCAGATTTTCTCATCCTGGATGGCAGCATTCAGCTCCCCAGTACCCGCAAAGCACCCATAGCGCTGGCAACCATCGTCGGTGTTGTCGCCCTGGCGGCATTCAAGATTCTGCCGATTGAAATCAGCGCACTACTGGGTTGTCTGTTCCTGATCATCACGAAGGCTCTGAAATGGAAAGACGCGATGAATGCCCTGAGCACGCAGGTCGTGCTGATTATTGTTTCATCTCTGGCAATGGGTGCTGCCCTGCTAAAAACCGGTGGGGCCGATTACCTTGCCCAGTTATTCGTGTATCTCACATTTGGCGCACCCACTGCCGTTGTCCTGGCCGGATTGATGCTGATGATGGGTATATTGACCAATATCGTGTCCAATAATGCTGCGGCGGTGATAGGCACGCCGATCGCCATAGGTATTGCCCAACGACTGGGTATGCCGCTGGAGCCTTTTGTACTGGCGGTATTATTTGGTGCAAATCTCAGCTTTGTAACACCCATGGCTTACCAGACAAATCTCCTGATCATGAATGCAGGTGGATACAAGTTTGGCGATTTCGTACGTGTCGGCTTGCCACTGGCTGCGGGGCTCTGGGTGGTGCTCAGCACTGTTCTTGTTCTTGCTTATGACATTTAATCTCACCTCTGAGCATCCACTTTTATGACAGCGGCCACTACAACAGCAAAACTAAGACAAGGTCCCTATCCAGAGCTTACCTGGGCCGCCATACTGGTTGGGTATTTTCTGGGTGTCATCATCGCGATCAGTATCGGCTATGCATCACTGATTCTGGGCTTTTCCATCGAGGGTTCAGAGTTGGCCGCAATCCTCGGATTTGGCATTTTGCGAGGTATGCTACGCCGCAACAGCATCATTGAAAACAACATTGCCCAGACAGTCGCCAGTGCCGTCAATGGTGCATCCAGTGGCCTGATGTTTTCAGTACCAGCCATCTTCATCCTGGGCTATGGTTCTGATTTCGACCCTGTCTTGCTCACCTTTGGTGCCATAGCCGGTGCCTTTTTGGGTATCGGGTTCATCATCCCCTTACGTAAACAGATGATTGACTATGAACGTCTGACCTACCCCGGAGGAGTGGCCGTAGCGACCATCCTGAAATCACCCGGTGCGGGGATTTACAAAGCCATGCTGTTAATTGGAGCTGCTGCGTTTGCGGGAGTTTTGCACGGATTCAGCCAATATTATGGGGTAGACAACTGGGACCTGGGCAGCAAGATCGGATTGCCCGAATACATGAATGGCGTCTGGTATCTATCGCTGCTCACCATCGGTGTTGGTTATATCGCCGGCAAAGGCGGTGTTGCATTCATAATCGGGGGCTATGTCTGTTACTGGTTGCTCGCCCCCATGCTTTCAGGGCTGGAAATGTTCCCCATCGATCCCGCCACCGGTGAAGTCACAAGTGAACCAAACAATCTTCGGCTTTTGCTGTTCCGGCCGGTAGGCATCGGTATGCTGATCGGAGGCGCGATTGCAGGTGTTGTCATGGCCTTTCCCATGATCGTTAGCGCCATCCGCAGCATGCAAAACGCGGCAAAATCCGAAGCGGCCATGTCACAGGATGAAATGCCTATCAAGCTGCTCTACACAGCGATTGTAGGGGCAGCGATTCTGCTGGCTGTCATGGCCGTGCTTTCAACGGAGAAAATGGGCCTGGGTCGTGGCATGGTGATGGCCGTTGTAGGCACATTGTGGATTTGGATAGCAGGCGTCATTCTTTCTGAGGCCATTGGACGAACCAACTGGTCACCCCTGTCAGGTATGACACTGATTGCTGTGACCATCCTGATTTTTATCTCAAGTGGTCTTGGAGATACCAAGGCAGCCATCGTCTCGGCCATCATGGTGGGTGCTGCAGCTTGTGTCGCCATGTCCCAGGCTACCGACTTGATGCTCGATCTCAAGACCGGTTACCTGGTCGGTGCCACACCCCGCAAGCAGCAGATGGGGCAGTTTATCGGGGCATGGCTGGGACCCATTGTCATCATGATTCTGATTTTCGTCCTGAACGAAGCCTACGTGCTGGGTAGCGAAAAACTACCCGCACCACAGGGTCAGGCACTGGCCAGTATGGTCAATGGCATCATGGGTGGAAATGTACCAACCGAAAAGTACCTGGCGGGAGCTGGCCTGGGCGCATTGCTCAGCATATTTCAGCCCGGTCTGGGTATCACTGTCGGCCTGGGGTACTACCTGCCCTTTAATATTGTTCTGACTTACAGTCTGGGCACATTGCTGAGAGTGGTTTCTGATCACAAGCTGGGTAATACGTGGGCTGAGAATGCTGGAATACCGATAGCCGCCGGTCTCATTGTCGGTGAGGCACTTGTGGGTGTCGGTTTTGCCATCAATATGATCCTGGAGGCTGTCTGATATGAAAACACTTGCCATATTACTCGTGATGGCCTCATTCCTGTGTGGATCATTCCTGGCAGTTCTTGATCCCACGACACTGAACTGGACCCTGATGGTTCCGGTGCTTGCCGTGGGTGTTCTCGGTCTGTTTCTTTATCGCAAAGTCGTGCATTCAGAATCCAGATCTGGGGATCTGCTGACCGGCAATATTGAAAACCTGGGTAAAAACCTGGACAACATCCTGGCCAATCTTGAAGACATACAGGCACGGGGTGAGGAGATTCCTACTTACGAAGCGCGATTCGAGATTGATCGCCTGTTTCGCGAGGATCTTGATAGTTTTGCCGAGGCCAGAGAAAGCATGATGCATGTTTTCGGCATGCAGAACTATGCCGATGTCATGAGCAATTTTGCTGCCGGTGAGCGCTATATCAATCGTGTCTGGTCCGCATCAACTGACGGCTATGTCGACGAGGTTCGCCTGTACCTGAAAAAAGCCCGGGATCAGTTCCGTGAAGCGCATGAGCACTTCCACGAGCTAAAGAATCGGTTTGCCCAGGATAAAGCGATTCACCAGGGCGTCTGATTCAGCAAGTCCGGTAACTGTTCACCAAATTGTCCACTGGACCACTCGGCACGCTGCTCCGATGATTCGTGTTGTTTGTTGTGCGAATCTACTGCGGCGAGACGCTCGCGTAGTCCACCACGATTGGCGATCTGGATATTAAGACCCGGCCGGGCATTCAATTCCAGAATCTGCGGTCCCAGATCCCGGTCCAGCACGATGTCGACACCAAGATAACCCAACTCAACCGCTTCATAGCAGCGAGCCGACATCAAGAGAATCTTGCCCCATCCCGGAATCCTGAATCCTTCTATGTCGGCCCCGGTATCCGGATGTTCGGTAACAGCCACGTTACCCGAGACCCCACCGGTGGTGATACCGCTTGTCAGATCAATACCGACACCAATGGCACCCTGGTGAAGGTTGGCCTTGCCATGTGACATTCGCGTGGGTAGTCGTGTCATGGCCATGACGGGATAGCCTTTGTAGACAATCACACGGATATCCGGCACACCATGATAGGTCAGACGACTGAAAACCGGATCAAAATGCACCAGGGTTTCCACCATGGCAACATCGGTATGACCACCCAGTGAATAAAGGCCCCCGATCACGTTGGTCAAGTGGTGCTCCAGGGAACCCTGCTCCACCATTTTACCATCGGCATCAATGAAATATCCGCCCTGGCGTCCGGTAATCACCAGGATACCGTCACCACCACTGCCACGTGATGGTTTTATAACAAACTCCTGGTGATCACCCAATACGTCATTAATATGTGAGGTCTGGTGCATCATCTCGATCACACCGATCAATGCCGGAGCCGGTAAATCGTGCTGCAAAAGGCGATTTTTGCACAGGACCTTGTCGTCAACCAGGGGGTAAAAACGGCGGTTGTTATATTGCAGGATGAAATCACCATTACGGCTGTTGAGACCCAAAAGCCCCGATTTTTTCAGTTGACGAATACGTCTGATCACTGGGTTTTGTCCTGCTCAAATGCCAGTTGCCGGAAACGATGTAGTTCAAGCAGTCTGAACCCTGTATACCTGCCCAGGGCAATGATAGTACCCAGTACAACCAGGTTGATTTCCGGGAAAACTGTCACCCAGTAAGCCAGGATATCGATTGACATGGCCAGGTAAGCCAATGCTGCCATGGCAAGACTGCCAACACCTTCCTTGATGGAAGTAAATGCACCGCGCTCCTCCCACACCACCGACATCCGCTCGATGACCATGGAAATAATCACCATCGGGAAAAGCGAAACCGACAGACCTGTCTCCACACCCAGTTGGTGACTTAAAATACTGATTCCGGTCATCAGCAGAACAACAATGGTCACGACTGCCGCCAATCTCGGCACCAGCAAAAGACGTAGTCTCTCCAGATAGAAACGGAAGAAAAGCCCCAGGGACACGATCAGGGTAAACAGCACCACCCCTTTGAATAATTCTGTTTCACGAAACGCCAGCGCAATCAAAACAGGCGCAAAGGTACCAAATGAACTAAACCCGATAAAATTCCTCATCAAAACAATCACGAGAATCCCAAATGGGATCAGCAAGAGTATCTCGTAAACCGCCTGGGTCTGGATGGGAAGTTGTAGAGTCGAGATAAATCTCACCCTGGAATTTTGTAACTCCGCCCGTTGCTGCGCGAGTTCCAGAGTGCTTTTCATTCTCTGCCTTGTCGAGACTTGCAGATCATCCAGTTGCGCGCCCTTGATGGTCAGCATTTCACGGTCACCAGTCCACCAGATAAAAAAGTCTCGTGGCAAGCCCGCATGACCATTTCGTGGATTGAAAACCAGCCAGTCATCACCGTTGTAAACGGCAAGCAGCGTCTCTATGGCCGCACGTTGCAGGTCTTCATTTAATCTCAGACCATGTAGCTGCAGGGTCGGGATATGCGCACCGGCCAGTAATGTCTGAGCCAGACGTATGCGATCCAGACGAGATTCAACTTCAGACAGAAACAGGTCCATGCTTTCGTCCGGTTCTGCCCAAATCAAAAGCGCCAGCATGGCAGCAGCAAACATCTCGGTATCAGCACACACACCACGAACCTCTCCAACAATGTCCGACAG
>PVMS01000302.1_pt1 | contig 24094 bp, 23 predicted proteins | sample 1853461 | NCBI WGS metagenome assembly PVMS01 (sample SAMN08582032, study PRJNA380276) | Marine sediment metagenome, whole genome shotgun sequencing project. | isolation source: ocean sediment barecode stripped | collected 2017 | reverse complement strand
GGGACTTCGGTGACGGGAGGATCCGATCCAGTGGGGATCTCACGCTTCGAGCCACACCCGCCGCATGCCGCGAGCAGTACGAGACCGAATAGAAATGAACCCGGACAGGCCCGACTCAGATGTCGTCCGGCGAGAATCAAAGTGCTGAGACCAGCTGGTCGAGCCCGGCTCGTGCCACGGCCCCCGTCTGGCGGGCCACCTCGGTTCCATCCCGGAACAGGATGAGAGTCGGAATCCCGCGGATCCCGTAGCGAGCCGATACTGCCGGCGCCGCATCGGTGTCCACCTTGCCGACGAGAAGTTCGCCCGTGTGGTCTGACGCGAATTCATCGAGCACCGGCGCCATGATTTTGCACGGGCCACACCAGTCGGCGTAGAAATCGACCAGCACGGGAACGTCGGACCCGGCAACGACTCGTTCCAGGTCATCACCGGTGATCTTCACCGGTCGGTCCAGCAGGAACGGGCGGCCACACTCCCCACACTTCGGACGGTCATTCGCTCGCCCGACATCAACGCGGTTGAGCTTGAGGCAGAAGGCGCAGCGGAGGGTGGCGGAGAGTGGTTCCGGTGTCGTCTTTGCGCTATCGGTCATGAACAGGCGTCTCCTTCGTCGTGTGCAGGGCGCTTCGGACGTTGCGGTAATATACAGGATACAGCCACGATTGCCCGGTGTGCCCGGGGTGTGATTCCTCTCCGGGCCCCTGTCCACGAACCCGTGGTGGAGGTCAGGTCGATGGCGCAAGGACGGGAGTCGTCGAGCAGCGTTCCGATGAGCAGTCATGGATTCCGGTTGTCCTATCGTCTTCTGCAGCCCGGTCCGCTCGGTTCGACGCCGCATGGCAGGCTGCTTTTCCTGCACGGGTTTTTCGGGTCGGGCCGCAACTGGTCGGCCGTGGCGCGGGGCGTCATGCGGTCGCGCCCGGACTGGCAATCCGTCCTCGTCGATCTCAGGCTCCACGGCGAGTCCCGGGGCGCACCTCCTCCGCACACGCTCGCCGCCTGCGCGCTCGATGTCGGGCGGCTGGTGGCCTCTCTGCCCGAGTCCGGCGGACCGACGGCCCTGCTCGGGCACTCATTCGGTGGCAAGGTGGCGATGTTGGCTTCCTCCGAGCCTGACGTCGCCTGCGAGCAGGTCTGGGTTGTCGACAGCACTCCCGCAGCGGGAGAGACCGGGGCCGGTGCACAGCGAATGATCGCGCTCCTGTCACGACTTCCCGCCACGTTCGGAACCCGCAAGTCGGGCGCCGATGCGGTCGAGAAAGCGGGCTTTCCGAGGTTCGTGGCTGAATGGATGGCCACGAATCTCGTACGCGAGGACGAAGTGTTCCGCTGGCGTTTCGACGTGGGGGAGATGCGACAGCTGCTGGTCGACTTCTTTCGGGCCGACCTGTGGCCCCTGGTGGAGCAGCTACCCGGCGACACCGAGTTCCAGTTCATTCGCGCCACGCGAAACTCGATCCTGGCCGAGGCGGATGCGGAGCGGATCGTGAGGCTGGAGAGCGAGGGAACCCCAGTACATCTCCATATTCTCGAGGGCGGACACTGGCTGAACGTGGACAATCCCGGCGGGATCATCGCGCTGCTTGGAACCCTGCTTCCGCCGGCCTGACCGTCGGTCCAGGTCTCCGATCATGGCGGGTCGAGGCGAAGGGACTCACTCCAGCCGCCGGCTACCGGCCCGCGTGTGCCGTCCGGACGCACGAACCACAGCCGGCTCAGCGAGCGCCGTGCGGTAGTACGTCCCACTCCGTCTCGAGTCAGGGCTTCGACCCGGTATCGGAGCAGAAGTGAGCCATCGCCCGACGCCCGGAGGGTGTCGATCCGCAAGTCGAGCACTGTCGCCCGAAGACTCGCGGAGTCGATTCCGCTGGCGCCCCCCGTCTCGAGCAGCGCAAGGCCCGCTTCAGCGGCCTGAAAGGCCCGGATCGACGAGGCGAGGCTCCTGGTAGACAGCAAATCCATCCTCGCCGAGTGGAATCCGGCCGTGAACAGCAGGAGCAGCGCCAGGAGGACGAGCAGCGAAGCGGGAAGGGCGAACCCGTCACATTCTTTCATACGCGACTCCGGCGTCCATCGCTCAACAACGATTCTGATCTCCGGGTGCGGCCTCGGAGCCACGACTCCACCCGATCTCGATACGGTCCCGGAGCAACCGAATCTCAACTGCCAGTCCCCACGTTTTGCGAAGCGGGTGGAAAGATGCCACCCGGAAATCGTCCGGTCGGGCAACACCGACCCGACGAATCGCGACGATGGAATTCTGTAACACGTGTCATTATAATGTGTTACACGAAACATGACCGTCTGGTGACCACGCATGGCAACCGGCTTGCCCCGCTGTTGATCGGAGGGGAAGCACCCGAGTCCGCCCGGACCAGCCGCGGCATGCGGCAGGCGGGCGTCGTCCGAAAGAGGCGAGCCATGCAGATCGACATGATGACAGAAGCGCTGCTCTGCGCGATCAAGAGCGATGTCCGGCAGCGGGTCGACGATATCGTGGATGGTGCCGAACAGGCGGCCATGAGTCTCGACTCCGAGCAACAGGTCGAGCAGCTTCTCGAAGTGGCTCTCGTGCGCGTGGAAGAGGCGATTGCCGAGGCTGCCCGGGCGATGGCCCGCGAGATACATCGGGACTGGGACGCGTGACGGAATTTGCCCGCGCCGTCGGTCTGTGTTATCGATGGATGCGGTCGTCCGGCGTCGATCGTCCAGTACGGACCGATCCAGTAACCGCTTTCCTGTCTGCGCGAAAAACTGTCGTGCGGCGCAGTGGAAGCGCACGACGGAAGAATGGAAGCCGTCAGACTCGAAGTCGCGCAATTGCTGAGAGTTAAGAGATTGTCCGGAGCGTTTCGCCCGAATGGCAGCGTTCTTGCCCCCGAAACCCGGGACCGGGGTCGTTGACCGGTTTGTCCAGCAGTCGGAGCATTTTCCGGTTCGCGTGGGTAGGAGTCGAGCGGGCACCCGGTCTCCCAACGTCGGAACGAAAGCGGATATAGTAATGAGCCAGCGGCGAAGGACGACAAAGAGCAAGATCCAGGAAGCCGGGGAGGGAACCGGCGCGCCGGAGGGAGTCGAGCGATCCGACGAGACGCTCGACCACTCGGGTAAGGGAAACGGCCGCTCTGGCAACGGCTCCACGTGGCTCGACCGCGTGAAAGAATCGGCCGAACTGATGAACGGCGAGTCTGACTCTCCGTTCTTCACTTCAGAGCCGGTAGAATCCGACCCGCCCGAGATCTCACCGGTCACACCCGGGGCACAGCAGGCTGACCTTCCGTGGTCCCGACCGGATGAATCCGACCAGGCGTACACACCCGAGCCGACTCAGGAGTCCACGCCCGTGCAGAAGCCCGTTCATATCGTTGATTCTGATTCCGTGCAGCCCGAGCCGAGCCCGATGAACTTCGAATCCGAGCCGGACATCGAGTACCGGGACGCCGACGAGCCGCTCGTCGGGGAACGTCCGGCCGATCCGTTCTCGGCAGCCCTGCCCCCGTCCAGTTCGATTCCCGAGCAGACACCGGGCCCGGCGATCGAAGCCTCCGTGGGTCTGTCGATCGGCCGACTGCGAACGGCGGCGCTGGAGATGGCCCGGCGGGATGCCGAGGCCGGTCTTCCGGCGCTCGACGCGGAGGGCAGGGCCGAGTCCGAACAGGAGCTTAGAGACCGCAGCATGTCGCTGTTCCGTGACTGGACTGCGCGACAGAGGGATCGTCTGAACGGCCTGGTATCCGAGACGGAAGGTCGAATCACGGAGGCGAGCGGAGAAGTCGCCTTGAATATCGACCGGTTCGATCGGGTAACGACGGAGCTGTTCCGTCTGAAGAAACGGCAGGAAGTCAACCGATCGCTGGTCGAGTCGACACTCGACCGAGAGGCGATCGTTCAGGGAGATGGCGAACCGCTCGCCAACGAACAACAGTCCGAATCACGGGCGTTCAAGACGCACTGGTACGCCCTGGCAATCGGATTCCTCGGTGTCGTCGAGTTTCTCGCCAACGCTCCGGTGTTCGGCGCCCTGCTTCCGCGAGACCCCTTGACCGAGCAGCAGATCCGCTTCGTGTCCGAGACGAGCGAGGGTTGGGCGGCAGGGTTCCAGCGCGTCATGTCACAGTTCATCCTGCGCCCGGACGCCGCTTTGCTCGCGGCCGGGGTAGTGACCTTCCTGTGTGTGCTGGCGCACTTCTTCGGTCACTCGCTGCGCCGGTTGCTCATGCACAAGTCGGCCGCCCAGAGCGGTGAGACGATCCGCAACAGATCGGCCTCGGAATACATCGTCCCGATGGTCCTCTCCGGGGTCGGCCTGGTGCTCGTGCTCGGCGTGTTGTTCGAGTCGCGTGTCACGTTGGGCGAAGTGGCGATCGACCGATTCGCCCAGGACAGTTCCAAGATCGAGGAACTGCGGCGCACGGCCTCCTGGCTGCGGGTCGACGGCAACCTGGTCGCCGCGAACGAGCAGGCGAACCGGGCGGATGATCTCGAGGCCCTGGCAAAGGAACAGCGGGAATACGCGGCATCGATGAGTGGCCTCAGCTTCCCGATTCTTCTGCTCAACACGACGCTGGTGCTGGTGGCGATTTCGTCTGCATACTTTCATATGCGTGATCCGCGCCGGGACCGGTTCAACGAGTTTCCCTGGGAGCGACAAAGACGGGAGCTCGTGGACCACGGGGACTCGGTGCAACAGCGCATCGGGGAGGGGCAAGGACGGCTGGTGCGGCTCATCGGTCAACTCAAGAGTCTGCTGACCGAGAAGCCACTGAAGGAAGCGCCGGCCATGGCTCACCAGCTGGAGGCGACGATCGTCGCCTACCGGGCGGAGAACGGCCGGCTCCGGGGACTGGATCCCCGGGAAATCCCGGCGTTTGCCGAGCCCGTCCGGCTCGATCTGGAAGTCGACGAGCAGGCTCCGCATCTTCAGATGCGGGACGCGACCGGGTACGAAGAAGACCGACGGGAACTCGTGCAGAGATACGAGGAAATTCGAAGCCGATTCACTCGGGAGGCAACGACGTGGTGAGATCCTCAGCCATCGATCGGGCGATGCGGAGATTCGCCCTGGCCGTGGCTGCCGCATTACCGCTACTCGGCGGATGCGGTACGCCGGAAGGAAATGCGGCTGCGGGTGAAGGCGAGGGCGGGACGGTTGTCAAGTCCATTCCCGAGCTGGTCGTCTTCGTGTACGATCGTTCGAGCAGTATCGAGGACCATCAGCTCGAGATCGCGCGGCAGCTTACCAACGACCGGATCCGTAAGCTCAACTACGGCGACCGGATCGCCGCTCATGAGTTGCTTCAGCTGTCCCTCGACGAGCCGCCGAAGCGCTGGTCGGAGACAGTTCCGCAGCGACGGTGGCAGGAGCTGGCGATGTCGCGGGACTCGACGATCCGTGCCCGGTTCCTCCAGGACGCTCAGGACTACCTGGTCATATTCACCGACACGACCGGTCGGAGCGAGATCGACGGAACGGACATCCTGTCTACGATGCATGACGTGGCGGCTGACCTCCGGGCGGCGCCGAATCGGAAGGCCGTCCTGTACGTGTTCTCCGACATGCTTCAGTCGAATCGCACTATCGACATGGAAGGTCTACGCCGGATGCCATCCTCCTCCTGGGTCAGCCAGGAGAGCAGCAAGGGAACTCTGCCGGATCTTGCCGGGCTGTGCATCGTGGTGATCGGAGCCAGAGTGGACAACGACGCTTCTCAGCGCGTGAAGCACTTCTGGGATCAGTACTACGAGGCGACCGGGGCGACCCTGATCGCTAGGAATTACACGTTGCGACCTGTCACGTTGCCGGAGCACCCCTGCGACTGATCACTTCGACGGGGTCGCCGAGACGCAGATGTCCGGCGGCTTCGTGGATCAGGTTCATCCCGAACCACACCTTTCCGTCGTGCCTGCGGAACGTTGCCAGTGTGGCCAGCGGCTCGCCCGCCGGATCCCGCACGCCCGTCGCCTGATCGACCGTAGTAACGACACAGCGCGGGCACGGCTTCACGACGCGGAATTCAAGCGATCCGATCCGCACGCGCTGCCACTCGTCCTCCTCGAACGGCTCCGTGTCCGACACGACGAGATTCGGCCGGAACCGGTCCATCGGAATCGGCCGTTCGAGCCGGTCGTTGAGCGCAGTGAGTGATCCTTCACCGATCAGCAGGAATGGAAACCCGTCGGTGTAAGCCGTGCGGTCATGCTGAAGGCCCCATGGGGCAGCGACCGGTCTCGCCATCTGCGAAGGAAGTTGGAGAAGCCTGCACGGCGTCTCGAGGAAGTCGGTGAACCAGTCCGCCGCGCCCGGGGCGGCGAGCCGTCCCTCGGTGGAGCGCCTCAACAGCTCTGTCCGGACGACTGGCGCATCTGGCCCGGGTACATCGATTCGCAGCGCCGGCATTCCCGTGGCGACGATTTCCAGTCCACCATCCGGCACCGGAATCGCGTGGACCCGTGCCAGCTTCGGCTGCTCCCGCTGGGTCAGGGCCCCACCTTCCGCGTCGACGAGCATCCAGCGCCGATCCCCCACCAGGCCGATCGCGTCCACATCGGCCTGGTGCGCCGAAAATGCCGCGGCCGACTTCAACGGATACAGGTGAAGGCCCATCAGCCGAGAACTCACCGCGAGTCAGCCTCCGTGTGCCGGGCCAGGAATCAGAACGGCTTGTACAGGCCGGCCCATGCAGCGAGCAGACCGAGCGCCGGCCCGAGGATCCACAGCAGGCGTGAGGCTTCCGGTTTCCGGTAGGGGAGTGCGAGCAGCCCTCCGATCACGATCCACAGGGCCAGCTTGAACCAGACCCACCCCGGCAGACCGCCCTGGACGATGTCCAGCCGCGCGAGCATTCCGAATCCGCCCAGCAGGATGAGCAACAGGCCGACGACGTAACTCGTCAAGACGAGTCGCCGCCCGCTGTTCGTCGCCCTTGTCCCACCGTTGAGGGCGTGCAGGACGAGACCTCCGAATGACGAGAACACGAGGATGATCCCCAGGATATGGACCAGCTTGTACAGGTTCAGCGGTATCATGATTCCATCCGTGCTCGAGGACTCTGTCTGTAACCACAGTCGCCCGATTGGATCACCGGGCCCGGTTCCGATCGCGAGTCTAGTCTTCCCGGGGACGCAGTTCCAGAGCCGCCGAATTGATGCAGTACCGCTGACCGGTCGGCTCCGGGCCGTCTGTGAACACGTGCCCGAGGTGCGCATCGCATTGCGCGCACTGGACTTCGGTGCGCTCCATTCCGAGGCTCGCGTCTCGCGTCAGGCGGACTGCTCCGGCATCAGAAGGTCGTGTGAAACTGGGCCACCCGGAGCCCGAATCGTACTTTACGTCCGACTCGAACAACGGTTCGCCGCAGCAGACGCACAGGTACTGCCCCGCCGTCTTCGTGTCGTGATAATCGCCGGTGAAGGCTCCTTCGGTGCCCTTCTGCCGGGTGATCCTGAACTGCTCCGGCGTCAGTCGCTCCCTCCACTCTCCCTCTGTTCGATGGATTCGATCCGTGCCGTCCCTGGATTCCGTCATCTCGGTTCCCTCGTTGGTCGGTTGGTGCGGAACAGGTAACGGCCGCCGAGCAGGATCAGCACGACGGAGAAGAACAGCCGCAGCGTCTGGTCCGGGAGGGCCAGGGCACTGCTACCTCCGAACCAGGATCCGGCGGCGATCCCCGCCATGAGAGGGAACGCCACGTCTCGTCGGACGTGGCCGAGCCGTGAGTGGACTACCGCCCCGACAGCGCCGGACGGGACCATCGCAGCCAGCGAAGTTCCCTGTGCGAGCTGCTGCGCGAAGCCGGGCCCGAGCGCCAGCCCCGGGACCATTACGGCGCCGCCACCCACTCCCAGCAGACCCGACAACGCCCCGACGATCACTCCGAGGATGACGAGCGAAATCGTCGCTGCCGTTCCATCAAGGACTCCGGTCACCGGGAACGATCCCTTGAACTGGAGCAGGATCGCGTTGGCGATAAGGAACAGTCCGAAAAATCGCCTCAGCACGGCTGCCGGAATCCGGGCGCTCGAACGCGCGGCGAACATCGTCGCCGGCACGGCTCCCAGTGCCACCAGACCCGCCGCCTGCCAGTCGACGGCCGCTCCCTTTCCGTACACGAGTGCGCCTACGATGCCGGTGAACACGACGCCGACCAGGCTCGTGCCGTGTGCCGAGTGTTGATCCAGGCGCGCCCAGCCGGTGAGCAGAGGCACCATCACGGCGCCGCCGCCGATGCCGAGGAGGCCACCGAACGAACCGGAAATCAGCCCGATGGCCAGGGAGATGCGGCGAGGGACGGTGCGCTGACCGTCCTCCGGAACCGCCGGGGAAGGAGGCGCTGTCGCCTCCCTACATCTTGATGTCGAGGAGCTCGACCTCGAACACCAGGTACGCGTTGGGAGGAATCGCCCCGGGACGGCCGCGGGGCCCGTACGCCAGGTCTGGCGGGATCACGAGGCGGCGGACGCCGTCGATCCTCATCCCCCGGACGCCCTCTTCCCACCCGGCTATCACATCGCGTCGGCCGAGCTGGAACGAGTACGGCTCCCCCTTGTCCACGCTGCTGTCGAACTTGTCTCCGGTGGGCAGCCAGCCCGTGTAGTGGACCGTGACGATGTGTCCTTCCCGGGCGGCGAGGCCGGTGCCTTCCACGAGGTCCTGTGTGTAGAGCCCGGTGCTGGAGCGCTGCATGTCATCCAGGTTGACACCGAGATCCGCCGCGAACTCGGGGCGCTGTTCTTCAACTGTTATCAGTTCGGGCGTCCCCGTGGCCCGGGTCTCGTCTGCATCGTCCGCTCCACCGCAGGCGGACAGGCCCGCGAGAAGCGCCACAAGAGCCATGCGTCGTGAGAAAGTCCTCATGCCTGTTCCTCCGCTGGCAGTACACGGGCCGCCAGCTGCGTGTCCACCATCAGCAGGGAGGCGCCGTCGGATCCGAACATCTTCATCCGCTCCACGATCTCGTCAATGCTGGCTTCTTCTTCGACCTGTTCGGAGACGAACCACTGGAGCATCACCTGCGCGGGATAGTCTCCCTCCTCCACGGCGAGCTTGTAGAGGTGGTGAATGCGCGAACTGACGAATTTCTCGTGCTTCAGCGACTGCTCCATCACGGCCAGTGGCGTCCCGTAGTCGACCGGCGGAGCATCGATTGCCCGAAGCTCGACACTCCCTCCACGTTCGAGCAGGAAGTTGAAGAAGCGCATCGCGTGATCCACTTCTTCCTGCGCCTGCAGGTTCATCCAGTGCGCGAACCCGGAGAGATTCCGCTCGGCGCACCACGCGGACATCGCCAGGTACATGTATGCGGAATACATCTCGAACTTGATCTGCTCGTTGATCTCATCCACCAGCACGTCACTGATCATCATTCAACTCCCGCTCGATTTCGTTCACAGGGGTCGGCATGCACAAGGCGGCCGAATCCTCTCAACCTGCGCCGCCGTCCCGGGTCGGGCAACCTCGAACCGGGGGCTCGCGCTGGACGGGATACACGCACACAACGCAAACTGTCGGTGTGGGTCGAGTGCGGGCAGACTCCGCTGACATCCTGCCCCGACACCACTCGGCCTCCTTCTCCGTACGGGAGACCATGAACGCATCCCGAACCCGGTTCCTTCTCGCCTCCGCGGTCGCATACGCGATCGCCAGTGCCGTGAGCGCTGCCGGCGCCAGTCCTCCCCAGGAGGCGGGTGCGTCGCGCTCGGAGATCAGCCCCCGGGGACGATCCTCGGTCGAGGCCGACACCTTCCGCGACGAGGCGGCCCGGAAACTTATCCAGCGCGCCCGCATCGAAAGAGGAAGGGAGGCCGCCGGCCTGGCGAGCTGGGAGGCAACGATCAGGGAGCGCATATCCGTCGGCCTGACCACACAGGACATCAGACGCGAGCGCGGTCTGTTTACCAGCGAGCGTGTTGGCCGGGTGCGGTGGGACTCAGCGGGCGTCGAGACGATCCGCTGGTTCGGCATCCGCCGGGCCGTGCCGATTGTCGGGGATCGCGCAGAGATCGATGTCGGGAGCTTGGAGAACCTCGAGACGTTTCCGATCGATCCAGCCGGCGACCGGCTGAATCTCGGCGGTTCGCCGTTCCATCATCCCCTCGCCTCTGATGCGGGGGTTTACTATCGCTTTGCGTCGGGGGACACGATGCGAGTGATCCTCCCGTCCGGTGTCGAGATCATACTGGCGGAAGTCCGGGTGGAACCGCGGACTTCCGACTTCGAGCTGCTCGCCGGCTCCCTGTGGTTCGATCTGTCGACCGCCGCCCTCGTGCGTGGGGCCTTCCGGCCCGCGCGACCGTTCGACCTGGAACTGGACGAGCCGGAGGAGGCCGATGACGTTCCCGGATTCCTGAAGCCGATCGTCGTTCGGGTCGAGGCAATGATCGTGGAGTACGCATTGTACGATCTGCGCTGGTGGTTGCCGACCCGCGTCCGATTCGACGGCGAGGGCCGGATCGGTTCCGTGCTGAGGATCCCGGTGGTCGTGGAGACGTTCACTCAGGACGTCGAGGTGAACGAGCCGGGGCTGGACTCGGACTTCCCGCTCCCGGAAGGCTGGACCCGGAGTGAGGTCGGCCCGTGTGACGAACCCGAGTACCGGAGGCGACGGGGACGTGGTGATGACGAACCGGAGGACCGTGACGAGGCGGCCGAGGAGGCCGAGGATGACGAGGCGGCCGATGCGGAAGACGCCGAGGCCTGCGAGGATCCGGACGGTCCGACGCGAGTAATCCTGCTTCCACCGGAAGAATCTCTCGTCGCCTGGTTCGATACTGATGACGGTGCTGAAATATATAAAAGCGACGCGTTTGATCGTGATGAACTGAAGGATATTCGAGATCGACTCGAACGGATTGCTCTGCCTCCGGCCCCGACACCCTCTCCCGGCGTGCGCCTCGCCGGTTTCCGGTACAATCGCGTCGAGGCGCTCAGCGGTGGTGTCCGGGCAGACGTTCCGCTCGATGGGGAAACCCGGCTGATTGGCGAGGCACGGATCGGGATCGCGGACCTGGTTCCCAACCTGTCGGCCTCGCTGGTCCGCGGCTACAGAAACGGCGAACTGGAGATGTCGGGCTACTGGCGGCTGCAGGATATCGGGGACTGGGGGGATCCGTTCAGTATTCTGCGATCCGCCCAGGCACTCCTGCTCGCGTATGACGACGCTCAATACTACCGCGTGACGGGTGCGTCGCTCGGCTGGCGTGGCCGAGGCCAGGTCCGTACCGAGCTCCGGGTGTTCGCGGAGGGACATCGGAACGCGCCGAAGGAAACCGACGTCTCGCTGCCTCACCTGCTGAGCGACACCGAGTTTCCGGAGAACGTCACCGCCGAGACCGTGACCCTGTTCGGGACCTCCGGCCGGGTCCGATTGCAGGCGGGCCGCGATCCGAAGCGGGCGATCTTCGCGGCGACACTGTGGGCCGAAGCAGCGGTCGGAGATCGTGATTACGTTCGATTCGCGGGGAGCGGGAGCACGCAGGTGCCGCTCATGCGACACCTGGAAATCGCGCTCGAGGCCTCGGTCGGCAGCTCGGTCGGCACTCCTCCGCCTCAACGGTACTACTATCTCGGCGGCGTCGAGACGCTTCGCGCATTCCCCAACACTCCCGACGCGAATCGGGGGACGGCATTCTGGCTGGGTCGACTCGAGCTCGGCACACGGGATCCGCTGGTCAGGGTCATCCTGTTCGGCGATATCGGCTGGGCCGGAGACCGATCGGCGTTCACCTTCGACGATCCAGCGATCAGCGCGGGTATCGGCGTCTCGGCGCTCGACGGTCTACTTCGTTTCGATGTCGCACGCTCGTTGCGGGGAAGGGACCCGAATGCATGGCGCGTGTATCTGTCGGTAGACGGGCTGATCTGACGGCAGTTCCAGCGTCTTTCGAGCTCCCCCTCGTCGTGGGGCCCGAATCCTGCGATACTTGTTGTGCTCCCATTCGCAGTGTGTGGCCTGGTCCGTCAGGATCCCGGGTGGAGGCAGGATGAATTTCATTCCGCCGGTCAAAGTGAAACTTTGCTGCATCGCGTCTCCCGATGAGGCCCGACTTGCAGTCTCGTTCGGCGTCGCAGCCGTGGGAATGGTTGATGAAACGCCGTCGGGAGAAGGGCGCATCCCGATCGAGACGATCGCCGAGATCGTCCGGGCGGTTCCCAGGACGACGGGATCGTTCGTTCTCACTGCGACCACGGACGTCGACCGACTCGAAGAGCTCTACCGTGCGACCGGTGTGAACACTTTGCAGTTATGGTTCCCGCTTCAGCCCGAGGAGTACGGGCGGTTGCGAGAAAAGGCCCCGGGAGTCTTCATCGCCCAGTCCATCCACGCAATGGATGACGGAATCATCGACTCCGCGCGCCAGATCGCCCGGCATGTCGATGCGCTGGTTCTCGATTCCGGTGATTCCGAGCCCCCGTTCCGCTGGCAGAACCCGTCGGGCCAGACGCACGACTGGGAAGTCAGCCGCCGGATCTCGGACGCGATCCACCTGCCGATCCTGCTCGCCGGCGGCCTTACGCCAGACAACGTGGGCCGGGCGATTCGCATCGTCCGGCCATATGGAGTGGACGTCGGCAGCGGCGTGCGCAAGGATGACCAGCTCGACCAGTCCCTGCTCGTGGCGTTCCTCGAGGCCGTCAGTCGGCCCCGGTCTCCTCGCTGAGTCGCTTCCTCGAGGCCGGCGGGAGCAGGAATGGCAGTTCCACCGCTGCCGGGCCCCGCAGCACCACGTTCGCGATCTCCGATATCGGCGTCTCCTCGGGATTCACCTCGATGACTATCGCGCCCCTGCTGCGTGCGCTGAATGCGAAAGACGCTGCCGGCTGCACGAGGCCGGAGGTTCCGACCACGAGCATCGCGTCGCAGGAACGGATCGCTTCGTCGGCCGCCTGGAGCGCCGCTACCGGGAGTGCTTCTCCGAACCATACGACCGCCGGTCTCAGCGAGCCCCCACAGGCGTCGCATGTCGGAATGTCTCCCGGGGTCCATCCGCGGAGCGCTGACTCGATACCGTATTCGCGTCGGCAGGCCTGGCAGCGCGCGATCCGAATTGTCCCGTGCAGCTCGATCGGGTTCCTGCTGCCGGCGTCGCGATGAAGTCCATCCACGTTCTGGGTCAGGAGCCAGAACCGCTCACACCCGGCCTCGAGCGCGACCAGCGCCCTGTGGCCAGCGTTAGGTCTGACTCCGCGCAGACCCACGAATCTCGCATGATAGAACTCCCATACCTCTGCCGGATTCCTGTTGAAAGCCCCGGGTGTGGCAAGCGACTCGGCCGTCTGGCCGCGCCACAATCCGCCGGCTCCCCGGAACGTCGGCACCCCGCTCTCGGCGGAAATACCGGCGCCGGTGAGCACCGCGATGAACCGGGATGAGGCGATCAGCTCGCGAGCCTGGTCTCGGGCTTCGGAGGTCGACATCTGAGTTCCCTTCCGATCTGTTCCCGTGGTGAACGGCCTTCCAGGAGGCAAAATTAGGGGATCATGCGTACCTGTGTCATCCTGAACCCGGTAGCCGGTCGGGGCACGACCCTGGAGCGGATCCGAAGGACGGTGTCCTCGATTCCAGGGGCCGAGATTCGCATCAGTCCGGCCCCGGGCTCGGTCGGCCCCCTCGCCGTCGAAGCGGTCGCGGACGGATTCGGGAGAATCGTGGCCGCGGGCGGAGACGGCACTGTGAGCGCACTCGCATCGGCGCTGCTCGACTCGGAGGCGGACGTCGAGTGCGGCCTGCTTCCGATCGGCACGGGGAACGACCTCGCCCGGTCGCTGGGTGTTCCCACGCACCCCGGCCGCGCCGTCGCGATCCTGTACGGAGGCGAGGCGACCCCGATCGACGCGATCCACGCATCCGCGAGCGGAACGAGCGGTCCGGAACGCCCGGAGCGGGGATCCCAGGTCAGCGAAGTTCGGGAGCTGCACGTGTGGAACGCCGTGGTCGGCGGATTCGGCGGACGGATCTCCGACCGGTTGAACCCCGGCATGAGGCGTCGCTGGCGGGGTCTCGCGTACCTGCGTGCAGCTGTCGCGGAATTCGGCGAAATGCGTTCCCATCGTGTGCGACTCGAAATCGACGGCCGTCGTACGGAGCAGGAGCTTCTGATGCTGGTGATCGCGAACGGCCGGTACGCCGGCGGTGGAATTCCGTTCGCTCCGGGGGCCCGGGTGGACGACGGATGGCTGGACGTCGTGGCGATCCGGGCCGTTCCGTTCGCCCGGCTCGCCGTGCTCGTGCCCCGTGTGCTCGCTGGACGGCACCTGGCCGACCCGAACGTCGAGCATACCCGGGCGCGAACAGTCAGCGTCGAGGCCGAACCGGGATTCTGGTTCAACGTCGATGGCGAGACGTGGTTCAGCGGCAGCGCTACCTTCGAGCTGCGACCGCGGGCACTTCCGTTCATCCGTCCCTGACAGTGGCTTTCCGGCATGCTGAATCCTGTCGGGCAACCCCGGGCTACCGTCCTCTGTCCAATGGGACGGAAGCGGAGACCTGCTCTGCAAAACGAACAGCGAGGCACGACAATGCGGATCGGAAAATTGCGGTTGGCGGTTGCGACTCTCGGCGCGCTGGCGCTGGTCACGGCCACGGCACGGTGCGGCTCGGCCCAGGAGAGGGTCGAGGTAGAGGAGAAGACGGCGAATGCGGCTCCTTTCATTGTCAGGAGTGGCGGCTTCGGTGGGGGAAGCTACCTCGGCGTGTATATCAGCGACGTGGGCGCCGACGACGTGTCACAACTTGGTCTCGAACGGGAGCGTGGCGCCCGGATCGAGGACGTGTCCGATGACGGACCTGCGCAGAAAGCCGGGCTCCAAAAGGACGATGTGATCGTTGAGTGGAATGGCAGCCAGGTCGAAAGCGCCGCGCAGCTGCGACGCCTGGTCACCGAGACGCCCGCCGGCCGAGAGGTGAAACTCGATGTCATCCGGGATGGAAAGAAGCGGGACGTGACGGTCACGATCGCCGAGCGGGAATCGATGGTCCGCAGCTTCTCGTTCCGCGGACCTGGCCCGGAGCAGATGGAGGGGCTGGTCGAACGACTCCGTTCCAGCGGTGAGCGGATGCGACTCCACGCTCCTGAAATCAGCGGCAACGTATTCGCGTTCATCGGCGGCGGTCGCCTGGGCGTCGGCATCCAGTCGGTGGGAGACCAGCTAGGTGAATACTTCGGGCTCGACGGGCGCGACGGGGTCCTCGTCACCTCGGTTGAGGAAGATTCGCCGGCCGACAAGGCCGGTCTCAAGGCTGGTGACGTAATCCTGTCCCTGGGCGGGGAGCCGGTCGATGGGACCGGCGAACTGGCTCTCGCCGTTCGTGAGGCCGACCAGGGCCCGATCGCGGTCGGAATTCTCAGGGACCGCAAGGAACGGACTGTCACCGTCGAACTTCCCGAAGCGCCGGAATTCAAGTGGAAGAGTCGGGAAGGTTCGGACGGAGACGTGCTGATGCGGATACCCGAAGCGATCGAGGGCGCAATGATGGTCGTGCCCGAGATCCTGGACGACGTGCACATCGAGTGGCACGGACCCGAGAGTGGTGTTCGGATTCGGGTTCCGGCCGCTGATCCGGTCGAATCGGCGTCGGGGGGGCGGGTCACGACCTGAGTCCCCGCGGGAGGCCCGGCTGGCGGTCGGGTCTCCCGGTTCCGGGTCTCGCCACTGGTCTCTCTCAGTTGCCCTGCAGCGGACCGCGGATGAACTTGAGGAATGGAGACCACCCAGGACCCGCGCCGAACGATCACGCCCGACGCGTTCTCCGTCGCGCCGGGGCTGCTGGGAATTCCACTCGCCCACCCGTGGCGCCGACTCGCCGCGATGCTCATCGACCTTGCCCTGATCGGCCTGCTGGCCAACGTCCGGGCGCTGTTCTTCGCGCTTGCCGCCGGAGCGTTCTTCTTCTGGATCGCGCTCAGGGGCCGAAAGAACTCGACTGCAAGCAAGACGTCTCGCGTCGGACTCGGCTGCCTCGGTTCGACCGTCCTGTTCGTTGCCGTGCTCGTGATGTGGGGTCCAAGCCTCGTTCCCGACGACATGGTTCTGTTCGAGACGGAGGGCCCGGGGGGGACCTCTATGCCCGTGTCGATCGGCGCGATCGGGGACATGCTGTCGCTGGTGACCGAATCGGATACATCCGGGGCGGAGGAAGCGGCGGCGCGGCTCGTGGAGCGGTACCGGGAGTCGGGAATGGGCCGGGAAGAGATGCTGGATGTGATAGACGCGATCGAGCGGGAGAGCCCGGAAGACGAGGAACTCGCGGAACTGCTGCGCACGGCCATCGGTCCCGCCGAAGGGTCCGAGAGGGCTGCCGACGAGGAGAGGGCTTCGCTGGACGAGATGCTGACCGCCTACGCCGCCGCACTGCGCGAGGGCGATTCGGTCGCTATCGAATCGCTGCGGCCCCCGGTCGCGGCGGAGGTCGCAGCGCCGGAGCTTGAGAAGCGCGACCGGCGGATCCGCTCACTCCGACAGGAACAGGAGAAGCTCGAGCAGGGGCTGAATGAAGCCAGGGCCGAACAGGAAAAAGGCCTCCGGAGCACGATCACGAACCTGCTCGACGAGTTCGGACTCGGACTCGGATGGTCCGGCCTGTATTTCACGTTTCTCACCGGGTTCTTTCGCGGGCGGACACCCGGAAAGCGCCTGCTGAACGTCCGCATCGTGCGGCGCGACGGAAAACCGCTCGGCTACTGGGTGTCGTTCGAGCGATTCGGTAGATATGCCGCGTCGCTGTTCACCGGATTCGAGGGAGTCCTGCGGATCCTGTGGGACCCGAACCGCCAGGGCCTGGAGGACAAGCTGGCCGAGACCGTCGTGGTGATGGACACGGTGGAAACTCGCGGTCAGCTGGAAAAGGTGGCCGTATGGGGACCGACGGGACGGCCTCCCGGAGGCTGATCCGCGGGGCAGACAATCCTCTGGTCCGGTGGCACTGTGGACGCGGCGCTGCAAAGGACCGGGAGCGCACTGACGCCCCCGGCCCATACTGCAGCGGCTGAGAATCAGAAGCTGTTCAGCGCTGCTCGAATCGCACGTCGCCGGATCCCGTATCCACTCTGATTCGTCCCGAACCGTCGCCGATCGTTCCGCGCAGGACGTCGTCGTCGATCTCAGTCAACTGCACGGGCAGATCCGATTTGATGCTTCCCGAGCCCGTGTCCACGTCGATCTTCGCTCCGAATCCGGAGGGCAGTCGAAGCCGTACGTCGCCACTTCCCACGTCCACCAGGATATCACTGGCCGCCGAGGCCAGGTCCAACGTCACATCTCCTGAGCCCGTGTCCGCGTTGATCCGATCCACGCTCACCTCGTGAAGCTCGACGTCGCCAGAGCCGGTGTCCGCGCGCAGCGAGGAGCCCCGGATATTGCGGCCGGTCACGTCACCGGAGCCGGTGTCGAAGTTCAGCTCGCCGCCGTTCACATTCTCGACGACCACGTCGCCGGAGCCCGTGTCGCAGACCAGGCCACCCTCGTGACCTTTGACCTGGACGTCACCGGAGCCAGTATCGAACACGAATTCACCGGTGCCGCTGGACGACGAGATGTCGGCGGACGCTACGTCCACATACAGCCGTCCGTTCACGTTCTCGACTTTGACCTCTCCTACGGCGAGTGCAACGAGAACGGAGCGGCCGGCCGGAACGGTGATCTCCAGGTCGGCGTGCGCCTTCACGCCGGATCCGGAGTCGCGAATCCTGATCTTCTTCCCGCTGTTCGAGTCACCGAAGAACGTTCCGTCGTCCCTCACCCTGAGCTCGGAGCTGCCGTTTCCTTCGGAGTACACGATCGTCTCCTGCGGGTACACGACCCGCAGGGAGTTGACCGACCCGAACCCCGGCTGGTGCGTGTCGACGTTTCCCGTCTGCACGGCGAGGCGACCCGCATCGGAGCCCCCACGACGTACCGAGACGGCGACATCGGATCCGGATCCGCCCCGGACCTGGACCTTACCGGCGAGGTTGTAGATGGCGACGGCGTCTCCCTGCAGCCGAAACGTCTCCGCCTGCTGGGCGGTCGCACATCCGGGAAGGGCAGCGAAACATACGAATGCCGCGAGCACTGAAGCGCGGCTGCCTGATCTCGAACTGTCGAACATTCTCTCCTCCATCAGTCGCAGAAACACACCGGTCACCCGGTTGGACGCCGCCGCTGATCCAACGGTTGAAACGCCCATTCGAGCTTCCGGGTCGAGAAGGTGCGCGGTATCTTCGCACCCATGAATACGCGATCGAGCCCTGCCGGGATTCGGGGCACGCGCTGGACGCCCGAGGACAGCGCCGAACTGTACCAGGTCGGTGCGTGGGGGCAGGGGTACTTCGACGTCTCCGCCGCCGGCCACGTCGTGGTCCGTCCGCACGCGACGACCGAGGCAGAGATCGACTTGCTCGAGGTCGTAGAGGGGCTCCGGGACCGGGACCTCACGGCTCCCGTCCTCATCCGGTTCTCCGAGGTTCTCGCGCATCGGTTGCGCACTCTCCGGGACGCCTTTCAGACCGCCATCGACGAGAATGAGTGCGAGGGCCGGTACGTGGCCGTTTATCCGATCAAGGTGAACCAGCAGCGTCCGGTGGTGGAGGAAGTCTTCCGCTGCGGAATGGACTACGACTTCGGGCTGGAGGTGGGATCGAAGCCCGAGTTGCTGGGGGTGATGGCGTTGACCGAGGACTCGCCCGGCCGCCTCATTATCTGCAACGGCTTCAAGGACGACAGCTACATTGAGGCGGTCATCCTGTCCGCGAAGCTGGGTCGGAACATAATTCCCGTGGTCGAAAACTTCAGCGAGATCCGACTGCTGTTGAAGCACGCGGATCGCTACGGCGTGAAGCCGAAAATCGGTGTGCGAGTGAAGCTGGCGAGCCAGGGGGCCGGGCGCTGGCGGGATTCGGCGGGTGAGAAATCCAAATTCGGTCTGTTCGTCAGCGAGGTGCTCGAGATGGTCGAGGTGCTCACGGCGCACGGAATGGTGGATTGCCTGAAACTCGTCCACTGCCACACCGGGAGCCAGATCCAGGACATCCGGCGTGTGAAAGAGGCGGTCGGAGAGCTCGGACACATCTACGCAGAACTCGTGCGCCTCGGCGTAGGAATCGAGTACGTGGACGTGGGCGGCGGTCTCGGCGTGGATTACGACGGAAGCCAGACCAACTTCCCTTCATCCATGAATTACACGATCCAGGAGTACGCGAACGAGGTCGTGTATCGGATCGCCAGTGTGTGCAATGAGCGCGACGTTCCGCACCCTGCGATCATCAGCGAGTCCGGTCGGGCGATGGCTGCCTACCAGAGCGTTCTCGTGGTCAATGTCCTTGGCGCCGCGGGCCCGCGAACCACGTACGCGGGTCCTGTCGACATCACCGATGACGAGAATCTGCCACAGCCGATTCGTGACCTCGTGTACGCATACGAGTCGGTGCACGAGCGGACGCTGGTCGAAGCCTGGCATGACGCCGTCGAGGCTCGAGAGCAGGCCCTGAACCTGTTCAACCTTGGCTATCTGAGTCTCGAGCTCCGGGGTCTCGCCGAGCAGCTGTTCTGGGCCACCTGCGCCCGCGTCGCCGACGTGACGAGCCGGATGGAGGCGCCTCCGGAAGAGCTGGAGACGCTGAACGAGATCCTCAGCGAGACCTACTTCTGCAATTTTTCGCTGTTTCAATCGCTCCCGGACAGCTGGGCGATCGGTCAGCTGTTCCCGATCATGCCGGTTCACCGACTCGATGAGGAGCCGACGCACCGTGCCGTGCTGGCGGACATGACTTGTGACTCGGACGGAAAGATCGACCGGTTCGTAGATGTCCGGGGCGTGCGCAAGTCTCTCGAGCTGCACGAGCTCCGGCCTGGAGAGGACTACTACCTCGCGGTGTTCCTGGTCGGTGCCTACCAGGAAACCCTCGGCGACCTGCACAACCTGTTCGGTGACACACACGTGGTACATATCGGCCTTCACGAGCAGGGCGGGTGGTCGATCGAGGAATTCGTCAAAGGGGACACGGCGCGGGAGGTGCTCGGCTACATGCAGTACGATGTCGATCGGCTGTATCCGCGACTGGTTCGCGATTGCGAGACAGCCGTGCGGGCAGGGCGCATGACGCTGCCGGAGTCACGCACACTGCTGCGGTTCTACGAAAGCGCGCTGGAAGGATACACCTACTTGGGGTCACTCCAGTGAGCGGAAACCCCGCGAATCCCGGAAACCCCGCGACTCCCGGTGACCTCGCGTATCCGCCGTTCCTCGGAGAGGAAGGCGTGACTGCGGATCCAGCTGCAGCAGCGGCCGCGATCATCCCGGTCCCGTACGACCTGACCAGCACCTGGCGGAAGGGCGCCGACCGCGGACCCGCCGCGATTCTCGATGCCTCGGCGACGATCGAGCTGTACGACATCGAAACCGCGTCCGAGCCGTGGAAACGAGGGATCGTCACGCTGCCGCCGGTGCTGCACGACGGCGGTCCGGAAGAGCTGGCGGAACTGGTTCGAACCGCCGCGGCAGCGGTGCTGGAGCGCGGAGCGATTCCCGTCGTGATCGGCGGTGAACATTCTGTCACGATCGGCGCCGTCGAGGCCGCCGCGGACGTCTTTTCCGGTGTTGGCGTGCTGCAGATCGACGCGCACGGGGACACGCGGGAGTCCTATGAGGGCTCTACCCACAACCATGCCTGCGTGATGGCCCGGGCGCGCGAGCGCTGCCCGATCGTGCAGGTCGGGATCCGCGCCGTGGACTCTTCGGAGATGCCGGATCTGGATCCGGGCCGGGTGTTCTGGGCGCACGAGATTGTCGGACGCAGCGATACCGAGTGGATGGACGAGGTCGTGAGCCTGCTGCCGGAGACGGTCTACCTGACGATCGACCTGGACGCGTTCGACCCGTCGCTGCTGCCGGCGACCGGCACTCCGGAACCCGGCGGGCTCGGCTGGTACGAGGTGAACGAGCTCGTACGCCGAGTGGCGCGCCATCGGAGGATCGTCGGATTCGACGTCGTGGAACTGCTTCCGCTCCCGGGCGAGCACGCGAGCGAATTCATCGCGGCGAAGCTGGTGCACCGGGTGCTGGCAGAGATCTTCGCGAATGTCTGAGCGGGGTGGGAACTGACCGCCTACCAGTCCAGCAGGTACCCGAAGATCAGCGGCGCCACGATCGTAGCGTCCGACTCGATCACGAACATCGGTGTCCCGACGTCCAGCTTGCCCCACGTAATCTTCTCCGTCGGGGTCGCGCCCGAGTAGGAGCCGTAACTCGTCGTGGAATCACTGATCTGGCAGAAATAGCCCCAGTACGGGCACGACAGTTCGAGGTCCTGGTGGATCAGCGGGACGACGCAGATCGGGAAATCGCCGGCGATCCCGCCCCCGACCTGGAAGAAGCCCACGGTGCACTCCGCCTCGTCCGCGGGAATCGCGGCGCCGTGCTCGCCCTTGCGGCCCTCCGGAGCCCCGGCGGCCAGCAGCGCCTCTACGCCCGCGCCCATCGTCGTCTCCAGGTACCAGTTCGCCAGCGCCAGCATGTAATCGATCCCGCTGCCCACGATGTCCGTGCGGGACAACTCCCCGCGGAGCATGTTCGCGGCGAGGATGTTGCCCATCGTCGAGTCCTCCCAGCCGGGGACGAACAGCGGCAGGTCCCGCCTGGCAGCGGCGACGAGCCAGGAGTCCTCCGGATCGATCTGACAGGCGTCGTCGAGCACGCCGCTCCGGATCAGCTCGTAAAAGTACTCGTGCGGGAGACGGCGCTCTCCGGCAGCGTCCGCTTTCTTCCACACCTCGAGGATGTGTCGTTCCAGGACGCGGAATGCCTTCTCCTCGGGAATGCAGGTGTCGGTCACCCGGTTCAATCCGCGCGCCTCGAGGTCCTTCTCCTGCTGCGGGGTGAGGTTCCTCCACCCGGGGATCCGCACGTAGTGATCGTGCGCGACCAGGTTGAACAGGTCCTCCTCGAGGTTCGCTCCCGTGCAGGTGATCGCGTGCACAAAATCACGTCGGATCATCTCGGCCAGCGACAGGCCCAGCTCGGCGGTGCTCATCGCGCCGGCCAGCGTGACCATCATCTTCCCGCCCCCGTCGATATGGAACCGGTATGCCTCGGCGGCTTCCCGGAGGGTCGCGGCGTTGAAATGCCGGTAGTGGCGACGGATGAAGTCATTCACGTTCATGCTGATTCTCCGCACCGTGCAGGCGTGTATGCTTGAGCCGGCGTCAGACTAGCGTCTGGCGATCGGTCACGGCAATCCGGTTCGTCTTCCCCGCCGGTTGCGCGACCGGGCATCGGGACCCGAGCATTCTCCTCAGGCCGGGTCATCCGGGCCCGACGTCGAACTGGATCGGGAGAGGTCATGCAGCTCGAGTTCTGGGGCGCGGCTCGCGAGGTCACCGGGTCGATGCACCTGCTTCGCGTCGGCCGGAAGAGTCTCCTGATCGACTGCGGGCTCGCCCAGGGCCGCAGAAAGCACGCGTTCGAACGGAACCGGAATCTCCCGTTCGAAGCGTCCTCGATCGACGCGGTGATCCTCACCCACGCGCACATCGATCACAGCGGGAATCTCCCGACACTCGCGCGGAGCGGATTCCGAGGGAAGATCTTCACCACGTCGGCCACCGAAGAGCTGTGCAGCTACATGCTGGTCGACTCGGCCCATATCCAGAAGTCCGATGTCCGGTACGTGAATCGGCGCCGGAAGAAGCAGGGGAAGCACCCGTTCGAGCCTCTGTACCAGATCGGTGACGTGCGGAAGGCACTCTCCCGGTTTCGGGCGATCGACTATCACGCCTGGTTCACGCCCGTGCCCGGTGTCCGCGCGCTGTTCCTCGACGCCGGCCACATCCTCGGCTCGACGAGCGTTATCCTCGAGGTCACCGAAGGCGGCAGAACCCGCCGGATCGTGTTCAGCGGCGACATCGGCCGGAAGGGACTACCGATCCTGCGGAACCCGGAGATTCCCCGCGGGGCGGACTTCGTCGTAATGGAGAGCACATACGGGGATCGGCTGCACGAGCCGGCCAGCGCCGCGAAGAAATACCTGCGCGAGTGCGCGGCCTCGACCGCCGAGAAGAACGGAACGCTGCTGATTCCGGCGTTCGCCCTCGGCCGGACACAGGAGGTCGTGTACCGGCTGAATCAGCTGTGGGAGGAACGGGCCCTCCCGCCGATCGACGTGTTCGTGGACAGCCCGCTGGCCGTCAATGTGACAGAAGTGTTCGGACGCCACCCGGAGTGCTGGGACGAGGAGATGATCGAGACGACCCGCACCGACCGGGACGGGGACGCGCTCGGGTTCCGACGCCTGCGCTATGTCCAGAGCGTCGAGGAATCGAAGGCCCTCAACTCGCGTCCGGGCCCGACCATCATCATCAGCGCGTCCGGCATGTGCGAGGGCGGGCGCATCCTGCATCACCTGTCGAACAACCTCGGCAAGCCCTCGACCACTGTCCTGTTCGTCGGTTACCAGGCGGAGCATACGCTTGGACGGAAGATCCTCGCCGGGCGCAGCCCGGTGCCGATCCTGGGCTCACAGGTCGATGTGAACGCGAGAGTCGAGCGCGCCGACAGCTACAGCGCTCACGCCGACCGGAACGAGCTCATCGCGTGGGCGGAGGGCGTGCGGGAGAAGGGGAACGTCCAGCGATACTTCCTGGTGCACGGCGAGCCGGACTCGGCGGAGTCCCTGGCGCTGGCGATTCGCGAGCGCGGGACGGCGGAAGTGATGGTTCCGGAACGAGGACAGGCGTTCGAGCTCTGACCGACCACGGGCCCGACGCCCGTTGCGCAGCCACGGCTGCAGTCAGACGGCTTCGCTCGCCCAATCCTCCAGGTTCTGGCGGATCACCTGGATCGCCTCGTCCACAGTGTCCACGCAGGTTGGAATCTTGAGGTCTTCCGGGTCGGCCAGGTTCGGGTTTCCGGTCAGCCAGTAGGTGCGTCCCCACTCGAGGAACGCTTTCCACTGGTCACCGACGAAAACCAGCGGCCGGCGGTGCAGGTGGCCCACCTGGATCAGCTGCCAGACCAGCATCGCTTCGAGGGTGGTCCCGATACCACCACCGACCACGACGAACGCGCTCGACAGCTGCACGAAGTGGTGCAACCGTGAGAAGAACGTTCCGTGCTGGTAGAGC
>PVMS01048431.1_pt1 | contig 24112 bp, 21 predicted proteins | sample 1853461 | NCBI WGS metagenome assembly PVMS01 (sample SAMN08582032, study PRJNA380276) | Marine sediment metagenome, whole genome shotgun sequencing project. | isolation source: ocean sediment barecode stripped | collected 2017 | reverse complement strand
GGGATATGTATGGATTGAGGCAAAATATGGCTCTCAGAAAGCGTTAAATCTGCAGAAACATTGCATAAAGACTTGAAAAACAAGAAAGTAATGCTTGTAGAAGCATTTTAGCGCTATAATGCATCCAGAATAATCATGCACATATATTTGCTATTTGTAGTTTAGCTCCCCTTCAGAACGGGCTACAATGGAGGCAACTGTTGAATCACCTGTGATATTAACCACTGTTCTCAACATATCCAATGGCCGGTCTACTCCCAGGATCAACGCGAGCCCCTCTACGGGCAGTCCCACCGAATTCAATACAATGATCAGCATAACGATGCTACCACTTGGGATTCCAGGCGATCCTATAGAAGCCAGGGTAGCTGTGAGGACAATGGTCAACTGCTGTACAAGTGTTAATTCAATCCCAAACACCTGGGCAATAAAAACTGCAGCAATGGCTTGGTAACAACTGGTTCCATCCATATTGATGGTTACTCCCACCGGCAGTACAAAATTGGCGATAGGTTTGGAAACCTTCAGCTCATTGGTAACCTGCTTCAGGGTAACCGGTAATGTAGCAGCACTCGAACTCGTGGTAAATGCCACCAGCTGAGCTGGCAGAATACCTTTCATAAAATCGGGAATCCTTATGCCGGCAAAAATCCGGATCATTAAAGGGTAGAGCCCAAGAATCAAAAGGAATAGTCCCAGGGTAACTGTAAGCATGTACATACCCAGTGCAGTAAAAATATCTTTATCTCCCGAAAAATCAACCACAAGTGCTGCCATCAACGCAAAAACACCAATGGGTGCAAAACGCATGATTATATCCACTATCTTGAGAATCACGTCATTGAGGCCGTCGAAGAAGTCCTTTACCACCTGGGTTTTTTGGCCTGGCACAAGGACCATGGCTATGCTAAAAAGGATGGCAAAAAATATGATCTGAAGCATTTTGGAGTTATCCCCTGCTGCCCTGAAAAAGTTCTCGGGAATCATATCCTCGAAAAAATGGAGGGGAGATTGCTTTTCTATTTCCTTTGCCGATTCTTGCTTCAGCTCAACCTGTCCGCCAAATTTCTGTCTGTACTGTTCCTGCTTATCAGACGGGAATACATCCCCTGGTTTCATAATATTTACCAGGCCCAATCCGACGGTGGTGGCAAAAACGGTCGTGGCAATATATATAGCAATGGTCTTGTACCCAATCCTGGAAAGCTTTGTGATATCGGTCAGGCTTGAAATCCCCTTCACGAGAGAAACAAATATAAGTGGTACAGCAATAAGCTTAAGTAATTTCAGGAAAATGTTCCCCCAGGGTTTCACCCAGTTACTTGTAAATTGCTCCCACCCGGTCCATACAGAAATTAGTCCCCAGAGAATTCCAAGTCCCATACCAATAAAAATCTTTGCCCAGAGTGGTAGTTTTTTTAACATTCAACAAATATAACAGAAAGTAGGAAGGATCAGCAGTCAGTTTGCGAGCAGAATTAGATTCAATCCACCATTTGTACCAGGTCCTTGAAATAGAGGTGCATCCCTTTCACATAGGTTCCGAAAGCCAACCTTCCCTGGTCGGTAAGCCCGATCAAAGTGAGTGGACGCCGGTTTTTAAACTTCTTCTCCATACTAATATAGCATGGTCCGTAACACATTTTAGTCTGCACTACGCCTCATATAATTAAATGCAAAAGTCAAGGAATTCCTTAGAATGTTCCACTAACCCACTAACCTTATTAACCCACTAACCCACTAACCTCACTAACCTTACTAACCTCACTAACCTCACTAACCTTACTAACCTCACTAACCTTACTAACCTCACTAACCTCACTAACCCACTAACTATTTTCGAAAGTTTGTACTTTCGAAAATTTTATCTGCCGACCCGGGTACAAAGCCACTAAACAGATTGCCCTTAGAATCTTTATATCGCCTGGCAAATTCATAGTAACAGGAAGGGATCACCTGCTTTCCTTCCAAAAATGAAACCTCCACCTTATCGGCCAGCGTGGAAGATTGTTCCAGAAGTTCAGTGGGATTTCCTTTGATCTCTCCTCCTGAAATGTTCAACAAGAAGTCCTGTTCTTTCAGAAATGAGTTGACCGCTTTAATCTCCCGGAAGTTTTTCAGGTAATTGATACTCACCGTAAAGTGATTGGCTCTGTACCCATAGACATACAGCCATGCTGCATACTCAGATTCACTCCGAAGTCGCTTATAGGTTTCATAACTGATGGGGTCAAAAATGTTTCCCCTGAAAATAAGGTCAGGTGCACTGCTTACCTCTGCAGGAACAGTATCCAGGTGATTCCGGATGGTTTTTTGAAGTTCATCGGAAAACTCATCTAAGAGCAATTCACTTATAAATACCCTGGGAGATTCAGGCTGACCAGGGAGTTCATAATGACTGGCTCTCAGTTTTTTGACTTCAAACTTATAGTCTTCTTTCTTCACATAACCTGCTTCTATAAAAGGGCGCGCTATCACATCTATACCCACCCGGGAATCATTAAATGTGCGAAACGCCACATGGTCATTGACAATCTCTTCTCCTTTGTCCCGGAATAACTGATGGATCTTTTTAACACTGGGATTTTGTCCCGAATAATGGATCCACAGCTTACTAAAAATTTCTTCTGCGTTCATGGTAAATTTAGTTTATATGTATTGTTAACCAACCATCTTTAAAAATGTTGAAAAAGATCTGACCTTCAAAACGAAAAGATGAATTTCATCATGTGGGACTTTATATTTTTTAGCTACCTTTATTGTCTGAAAATTTAAAATCTCAAATTACTGATAATCAATGAATTTAATTGAAAAAATACGACAACAGGCCCGGATGGACTGCCAGCGGATTGTTCTTCCGGAAGGGAATGAAGAGAGAACCGTTATGGCAGCTGATGCCATCATCAGGGAAAAATTGTGTTATCTCTATCTGATAGCCGATCCGGAAGAGCTGGATAAAAAAGTGCATCGGTACGGACTAAATAACATTAAAAAAGCGACTGTTATCAATCCAAAGGATCACCCCAAGAAACAGGAATACACAGAGTTGCTCTATGAGATCAGGAAATCCAAAGGGATGACCATGGAAAAGGCTTCTAAACTTGTGGAAGACCCTCTTTACCTGGGAACTCTGATGATTAAAGCTGGTGATGCAGATGGTGAAGTAGCAGGAGCTTCCAATTCGACCGGCGATGTATTACGTCCTGCATTTCAAATTGTAAAAACACAGCCCGGAATTAGCATTGTGTCGGGTGCCTTTATCATGATGCTTCAGGACCACAGTTTTGGAGAGGATGGAGTAATCGTATTTGCCGATGGAGCTGTTCACCCTGATCCGGATGAAAAACAACTGGCCGAAATTGCTGTAGCTACAGCAGGTACAACCCGTTCAATCCTGGGATTTGAACCAAGGATTGCCATGATGAGTTTTTCCACAAAGGGCAGTGCCAATCATCCCATGGTGGACAAGGTGGTCAACGCCACAAAACTAGCAAAGGAGATGGATCCCACATTGATTATTGATGGGGAACTACAGGCCGATGCAGCTCTGATTGAAGCCATTGCCAGCAGCAAAGCACCGGACAGCCCAATCCAGGGAAATGCCAATGTTTTGATTTTCCCCGACCTCAATGTGGGAAATGTAGCCTATAAACTTGTCCAGAGACTGGCCAAAGCAGAGGCCATTGGTCCTGTTCTTCAGGGAATGGCTGCACCTATAAATGATCTATCAAGAGGCTGTTCAGTTAGCGACATTGTCAACCTTGTAGCCATCACAGCAAACCAGGCTGCAGGTTTAAAAAAATAAATGTTCATTAAAAGAAATTAACAGATACATATTCATGGTTATTTTAGTATTAAATTGCGGAAGTTCATCCATTAAGTACCAGTTATTTGAGATGGGTGAAAGCACTACTGTCATTGCAAAAGGCATGGTGGAGCGGATTGGCTTTACCGATGCAATTATTTCCCATAAACCCACCGGTAAGGACAAATACAAACACATTGCTCCTATCATGGACCACTCTACAGGCATTAACATGCTTATGGCCGCACTGGTGGACGCCGAACATGGAGTAATCAGCAAAATTGAGGAAATTGCGGCAGTTGGGCATCGGATTGTTCAGGGAGGTGAGAAATACAAAGAGAGCGTCTTAATCACCAAAGAGGTCATCCGGGACATTGAAGCATGTGTTGACCTGGCCCCCTTACACAATCCAGCCAACCTGAAGGGGATTATTTCGGTGGATACCCTACTTCCCGGCCTTCCGCAGATTGCAGTATTTGATACCTCTTTTCACCAGAGCATGCCTTCTCACGCCTTTATGTATGCCATTCCCAGGGAGTATTATGAGAAATATGGGATCCGAAAATATGGGTATCACGGAACCAGCCATAAATACGTGTTCAAGCGCACCAGTGAGATTCTCAACCGCGACACCCGTGATATGAAGGTGGTTTCCTGCCACCTGGGTAATGGTGCCTCAGTTACTGCCATTGAACATGGCAGATCACTGGATACATCCATGGGCTTTACCCCGGTGGATGGTCTGATCATGGGAACACGAACCGGGGATATTGATCCGGGAGTTCTGCTTTTCCTTGCCGACAAGGAGCACCTGAGTCTGAAAGGAATTAGCAATATGATCAATAAAAGAAGTGGTATGGTTGGTATTTCGGAGATTTCCTCCGATATGAGGGACCTGGAACTTGCCTACTACGAGGGAAATGAGCGTGCCAACCTGGCACTGACCATGTATGCATACAGGGTAAAGAAATTCATTGGAGCCTATGCCGCCATCATGAACGGACTTGATTGCGTAATTTTCACCGGTGGAATAGGCGAAAACGATTTCAACATCCGGCGCATGATCTGCCAGAACATGGAATACCTGGGACTTGATTTCGACGAACCTGAAAATCACGGAATTAAGGGCGAGGATAAGATTATCTCCAAAACCGATTCCAGAGTGACTGCACTGGTAGTTAAGACCAATGAAGAGTTGGTTATTGCAAGGGATACATTTAAAATCCTGGAGAAATGCTTCTAGAGAAAAAAACTGATCATTATGTTAACAAAACTTTCACAGCTTCGGGAATTACTGGACAAAGATCATAAGCCCAAAAAGCTTGTGCTTGCTGCTTCCGAAGATGCTCACTCCCTGAATGCGGTGGTCCATGCGGCTGAGCAGGAAATTATCAGGCTGGTGTTGGTTGGAGATAAAGAGCAAACAACGGGCTTGGCTGAGATCCTCAACCTGGATATCAGTAAATTCGAGTTCATACAAGCAAGTTCATCGGTCGAAGCGGTAAATACATCGGTCAAGATTGTCCATGACGGTAAAGCAGATATATTGATGAAAGGCAAGGTGGGTACTTCCGACATGCTGCGAAGTATCTTAAATAAGGATTACGGTCTCAGAACCGGGAAGCTACTCTCTCACTTTGCCTATTTCGAAGTGGAGACCTACCACAAGCTCATTGCTGTCACCGATGTGGCCATGAACATAGCTCCTACCCTGACAGAGAAGATCAGTATACTGAATAACTCGGTGAAAGTGCTTAACAGCCTGGGCATTGAAATGCCAAAAGTGGCGGTTTTAGGTGCGGTCGAAAAGGTAAACACCCAGATGGAGGCCACCCTGGATGCCGCATTGCTTTCTAAAATGAACCAACGGGATCAGATCCTCAATTGCATCGTGGACGGACCCCTGGCATTCGACAATGCCATTTCATTTGAGAGTGCCCGGCACAAAGAGATAAAAAGCGATGTGGCGGGTGATACGGATCTATTGCTAATGCCCGATATCGAAGTGGGAAATGTGCTCTATAAATCCCTGGTGTTTTTTGCACAGGCCAAAGTAGCCTCCATGATTGTCGGTGCCTCAGCGCCCATTGTGCTCACCTCCAGATCGGATTCTGAGCAGGCAAAATTCGATTCCATCCTCCTGGCCGCTGTGGTGGCTAAAAACCATATAAAAAGCTAAAAATCGGCCTAAAAAGCCGCTTACAATGGACGCTGACTACATCATAGCCATTAATCCTGGAGCCACTTCCACCAAGATTGCGGTTTATCGCACCAATAAGTTTATTTTCCTGAAGACAATCCGGCACGATTGTGACGAGCTCTTGTCATTCAAAGAAACCATGGATCAATTGGACTACAGAATGCTCATGGTGATTTCTGAAGTGAAAGAGAATCACATCCCCTTTGAACAGGTGGGGCTGATAGTGGCCAGGGGAGGATTGATCCATCCCATTGAATCGGGAGTGTATGAAGTAAACGAAGAGATGATTTCTGACCTCGAGAAGGGTGTTATGGGGGATCACGCCAGCAACCTGGGCGGGTTGATTGCAAACCGACTTCTGGATCAGTTTCCGAATGCCAAAGCCTATATAGCTGATCCTGTGGTGGTGGATGAGCTTCAGGACGTGGCCCGCATCAGTGGTCACCCCAACTTTCAGCGAACATCCATTTTTCATGCACTGAATCAGAAATCAACCGCCCGAACCTATGCCCATTCCAGGGGCATGGAATACGAAGATCTGAACCTGATCATTGCCCACCTGGGAAGCGGAATTTCCGTGGGTGCTCACAGGAAAGGCCGAGTGGTGGATGTGAACAACGGACTGGATGGTGAAGGTCCATTTGGTCCCGAAAGATCCGGGACTCTGCCTACCGGAGCTCTGGCGAACTATTGTTTTAATAGCGGCAATTCTCACGAAGAGGTGCGAAAAATGCTTGCTGGCAAAGGAGGTCTCTTTGCATATATGGGATCTAAGGATGCCCAATGGATCGAAAAGCAGGCCAGAGAAGGAGATCCGAAAGCCCGGCTTATTCAGGAAGCCATGGCCTATCAGATCAGTAAAGAGATCGGTTCCCTGGCCACAGTGCTGGGTGGTGAGGTACATGCCATCATTATCACCGGAGGGATTGCCCACAATCCTGATTTAACAAGTTATATTAAGGAACGGGTTGGATTTATTGCTCCGGTATTTATCTATCCGGGAGAAGATGAAATGCGTGCACTCTCCCAAAACGGAGCCATGCTACTGAGTGGAAAAATCACAGCCAAGGAGTATTCGCCTGATAACCTGGTCAGGGGTCTCGATCTGGACAAGTTTGATAAGTCCTAGGGTGTAGCTAGTGAAACAGGTAAGATCTTACCATTGAAATAGTTTGCTCCTTCCAGGGTAAACCACTTCATAAATTCAGCCATCTGCGAAGGTTCAAGGGGTGCCTTAAAACCAGGGAATGCTTCAGCCAGCATTTCGGTCTGAACAGACCCTATTGACAGGGCATTCATAGTGATACCCTCTTCCATATACTCTTCCGAAAGTGATTCCGTCAGTGCAGCCAGCGCAGCTTTTGAAGCGCTGTAATAGGACAGACCACTGAATTTTTTACTGCCCTGGAAACCTGCCATACTGCTTACGTTTACCACATGTTTTAATTCTGAATTTTTCATAAATGGCCTGCAGATTCGGATTAATTGCGCAGGCACAAAGAAATTCACATCAAATAGCTTTCTCGCATCCTCTAAGGGAACTTCATGAAAGGGTTTCCTGATAAGCTGTCCGGCATTGTTAAAGAGGGCATCGATGGTCTGTGTGTGCTCTCCAAGCAGGGAGATAAACTCCTTTTCCAGGTCAGGAAGATCCATCAGATCAAAAGGAATGGGAAATGCCAACATTTCCCCTGCTTCACTGTTACATCTTTCAGATACTTGCTGAAGTGCAGTCTTGTTCCTGGATACAAGCAATACGGTATGTCCTGATTTTGTAAAGGAAGAGGCAAGTGCAGCACCTATTCCCCTGCTGGAACCTGTGAGTAGTATAACCATTGTGCGTATTGTTTAGGACAAAAATATATCCTTTTGATATCATTTCGGTACATTTTTTGCATATTATTGCAAGTCTAAAAAAAGTGAGAGTGGATGAAAAGATCTTTCGTTATTATATTTCTTGTTATCTGCACCTTATCCTCCGTTGCACAGGAGGAGATGCCCAGTCGGAAAGGAAAGTTTTTCCTGATTCCCGAAATATGGCTCTCCTTTGGTTCCAGAACTTACATTGAACTGGGCCCCCTGGTGGGATACCATGTGAATGACCGCCTGGTTGTGGGACTGGGACCTCACTACATATATCAAAATCAGAGAGCATCTCCTGCATATCCCTATGCCTATGAGTCTCATGCCTTCGGACTAAAGGGATTTGGACGTTTCTCCCTGATTACCAATGCAGGTGAGTTTCTACCCATAAAGCTATTCGATGACCTTTTCGTGCATGTGGAATATGAGGCATTGAGTCTTGAAAACTCCTATTCATTGCCCGGCAGTCCCGATTCGGACCGCTTTATATACAATGCATTATTATTGGGTGGAGGTTTTAATCAGCGGGTAGGCATGTATAACTCTGTATCTTTCACCGTGTTATGGGATGTAAACGGGACTGTGTACTCCCCTTACTCAAATCCAATTTTCAGGGTCGGCTTTAATACATTCTTCTAATGGAAAATTTCACTCTCCTAAGCAGGAGGTGGAGTTAGAGGTTTTTGAAGAAGCAGAAGAGGCCCAGGTTGAAGAATCAACAGATTTAACAATGGAGCAACGAACAGTTGATTAAATTTCTTGTTAAATAGCCTAAGAGCATCCTTTTTCTTCTTTAAAAGAGAGAAATAATTGCTTTCTTTGCAACTTTAAAAAATGATGAGATCATGGTAGCTGAAAAAAATAGTGTTGTTTCTATCGTATACGAACTACGGAACGGTTCAAAAGAGGGAGATGTAGTTGAATCCCTGAATAATGATAATCCCCTTACATTTCTGTATGGTACCGGTGGAATGCTTCCCAAATTTGAGGAGAACCTGAATGGATTAACCTCCGGTGACAATTTCGAATTTCTACTCAGATCGGAGGATGCATATGGTCCTGTGGTGGAATCAGCTGTAGTACATGTTCCAAAGTCGGTTTTCGAAGTCGACGGGAAGATTGACGAAACCCTGATGAAGGTTGGTAACTCAGTTCCCATGATGGATGCTGATGGACGTCGCCTTAACGGAAAGGTTACCGCTATTGATGATGATGCAGTGGAGATGGACTTCAACCACCCCATGGCAGGTAACGACCTGCATTTTAAAGGAGAGGTAGCTGAGGTTAGGGCTGCCACCGAAGATGAGCTATCTCGCGGTCAAATTCATGCTGGAGGCGGTTGCGGCTGTGGCAGCAATGAAGGAGGTTGTGGAGATGGATCCTGCGATGACAAAGAAGGAGCCAGCAACGATCAGGGTGGCGAAGGACATGGTGGATGTGGCTGCAGCTGCTAACCAATAATCTTAAACCGGTCTGCATCTTTCCAGGCCGGAAATTTATCTCTGAAATTCCTGACTTCATTCAGATTAAGTAAAGAGCTTTGGATCCCTGGCTGATTTTCCATGCGAAAAATCAGGTTTCCCTTAGGATCCACAGCACAGCTACCTCCTGCATGGTCCACTCCTTCCCCATCGATTCCTACCCGACTGGTTCCCAGAACGTAGGATTGATTCTCTATGGCCCGGGCCAGCATGAGGGTCTCCCATACCTGGTGACGAGGGGCCGGCCAGTTGGCCACATAAAACAATACATCATAATCTTCTGCATTCCTGCTAAAGACAGGAAATCTCAGATCGTAGCATATCTGAGGGAGAAAACGAAATTCTCCCAGATTGAATACCGGTCTCTCTTTTCCAGCCACAAAATGCTGATGCTCCCTGCCCATCCTGAATAGGTGCCTCTTATCATAGAAGCCTTCTATGCCTTTGGGTGAGATCCAGTATAGGCGGTTATAAATGTTTTCCCCCTCCCTGAGAATGATGGAGCCTGTCATATAGCATTGATTCTCCAGGGCCATCCGCTTCAACCACTGCACTGCTTTCCCGTCTTCCTCTTCTGCATATAACCTCGACTGCATGGTAAATCCGGTGGAGAAGGTTTCAGGAAGGATAATCAGATCCGTTTTGGCGGTCAACTGCCCAATCATACCTTCAAGCCTTTCCAGGTTGGCATCTATATCTTCCCAGATCAGATCAGGTTGAATCTGGCTTACAGTGATTTGCTTTGTCATAATGCTTGCTCTCTAGTAAGGAAAATTACTACTATTATCCAATATAAAATCAAATAACTGTTACTTAATATCTCATTTCCTATAACTTAACATTAATTTAATATAGGGTGTTTGTATAAACTCTATTTTTGAGGAATCAATAACAATTACTTTTCATGGAAGCTTATTACATTCTAATCGTTGGGGTCCTTTTTTTACTGGCCATTTCTGATCTTATTGTAGGTGTTAGCAATGATGCTGTTAATTTCCTTAATTCTGCCATTGGTTCTAAAGCCGCTCCTTTTAAAATAATTCTTGCCATTGCTGCAGCTGGAGTTTTGGTTGGTGCTGTATTTTCGAATGGAATGATGGAGGTAGCCAGAAAAGGGATTTTTAATCCCGAACACTTTGCCTTCAGCGAGATCATGGTTATTTTTCTGGCAGTCATGTTGACCGACATATTGCTTCTCGATTTCTTTAACACCATTGGATTACCCACGTCTACAACAGTTTCCATTGTTTTTGAGATACTTGGTTCGGCGGTTGCGGTTGCCATCTATAAAATCACCAGATCTGATACAATCAGCAATGCCGTAGGCACTTACATAAACATAGAAGCTCGGTAATGATTATTATCGGGATATTCCTGTTGGTGGTTATTGCCTTCTCGGTGGGAATGATTGTCCAATGGATAGTCAGGCTGGCCTTTTCATTCAATGTCAAAAAAACCTATAAATACTGGACTGGGATCTGGGGTGGTTTTGCCATTACAGCCATACTATTCTTCCTGCTTATCAAAGGAGCCAAAGGCTCCAGCCTTGTGTCGCCGGATATGCTTACATATATTAAAGCAAATACGGGCAGAATAATGCTTTTCAGTTTTGTGGGCTGGACCCTTCTTTTTCAGCTTCTGGTCACTTTTACCAAAGTCAATATATTGAAAATCACTGTACTGGTGGGAACTTTTGCGCTGGCCATGGCATTTGCAGGCAATGACCTGGTCAATTTCATTGGAGTTCCACTGGCGGGATTCGAATCCTTTAAATCATTTATGGCCTCAGGCGCTTCCGAACCCGGAGGATTTCTGATGACCTCCCTTCGGGAACCAGTGAATACCCCCATCTATTTTCTGATTGCAGCCGGTATGATCATGGTCCTCACCCTGCGCTTTTCTAAAAAGGCAAAATCTGTTACTGCCACCTCCCTAGACCTGAGCCGTCAGGGAGAAGGATCGGAGCGTTTTGCCTCATCCTCATTGGCCCGGTTCATTGTCAGGCGGTCAATGGAGTTTAACAATGGAGTTGTTAAGATAAGTCCTCCGGCCCTTACCCGGTTTGTGCAGACCCGATTTGATGCTGAGAAGAGCAATGAGGATAAAGATGAGAAACTTGCATTTGATCTTGTGAGAGCCTCCGTAAATCTTGTTGTAGCCAGTATCCTTATAGCCATAGGTACATCCCTGAAACTGCCACTTTCCACTACCTACGTTACGTTTATGGTGGCCATGGGAACTTCCCTGGCAGATGGAGCATGGGGCAGAGAGAGTGCTGTATACAGAATTACAGGGGTACTTACGGTGATTGGGGGTTGGTTCTTCACTGCCTTTAGTGCATTCCTGGCTTCATTCCTGATCGCTTCTTTGATCTTCTTCGGAAAGTTACCTGTCATTCTGATCCTCATTGGACTGTCAATCTTTATTCTGCTCAGGACTCATGCTTTCCACAAGAAGAGAGCAGAGAAGGAGGCGAGGCTCAATAGCGAGATCATCTCAGCCTCATACCAGGTATTAAAATCGTGTGATGATGAGGTCAGAAGTTCTATTCTCAAAGTTTCTAAAATACTCTACCTTACCTATACCAACTTCTTTAAAGAGAAGCATAAAGAGCTGAAAAGCCTGAGAAAGGAAGCCAAACACCTTGGTAAAGATATTAAGGAGATTCGGGGGAAAATTCCTGATACACTGAAAAAGTTTGAAGAGAGCGATTTGGATAGCGGACATCATTATGTACAGGTTGTGGCTTTCTTGAAAGAGATGAGTAATTCCCTCCTTCACATTGTACAACCTGCTTATAATCATCTGGATAATAACCACGCACTGGATAAAGAGCAGCTGGATGAACTAAAAGTATTCAATGAAAAATCCAGTGAGTTCTTCAATTATGTAATCAACATCCTTAAGGGTAGAAAATTTGAGCAATTGGACGAACTCAGTGTACGCCGGGATGAGATGATTTCTATGGCCAATGCCATCTTAAAAAACAGGATAAAAATTCTTAAAAAGACCCAAAAAGGGGTTAAGGTTAGCTTAACCTATATGGAAATGCTCTCTGAAACCAAGAACCTTTTCCTGAATGTGGTACATCTGGTTAAAGCTGAAGCATTGTTGCAGGAAACTGTATCATTGACTGGAAGGGTGGATATAGATAAAGAGGTACTGGACTAGCTTACATATTTGTAGCCAATTCCCTTCACTGTCTTAATGTACTTTTCGCCGATCTTCTCACGAAGTTTGCGTATGTGAACGTCGATGGTGCGGTCGCCCACCACAATGTTGTCATCCCAAACCCTGTCAAAGATCTCATTGCGTGTAAAAACTTTCTCAGGCTTTGAGATTAACAGGGACAATAGTTCAAACTCTTTTCTGGGAAGTGAAATGTCTTTGCCCTTTTTAATAACCAGGTAGCGCTCCTTGTCGATAACCAGATCTCCGGATGTGATTTTACCGGTGGATCCCATTTCTGTATCTTCAACTTTAATACTTCGTCGTTTAAGTAAGGCCTTTATCCTGCTAACCAGCACCTTTGGTTTTATGGGTTTGGTTATATAATCATCGCCGCCAGCTTCAAAACCCGCAATCTGAGAGTAATCCTCTCCCCTGGCTGTTAAAAAAGCCACCAGCGTATGTTCCAGCTCCTTGTTGGCCCTGATCTCCTTGCAGGCAGCTATGCCGTCCATCTCGGGCATCATTACATCCATAAGAATAAGATGTGGCTTAAAATTCCTGGTAATTTTGAGCGCTTCCAGGCCATTGGAGGCAGTGCTGATTTTAAATCCCTCAGCTCTTAAATTATAACTCAGAAATTCGAGGATGTCTATTTCATCATCGACCAGCAGAATCCTATAGTCACTCCATTTCATTGGCTTTTCGAATCAGGTCCTGTGTTCTTCCCGCATCAGGTCAAATACGGTTTTTACAGGGGTAAAGGTCTCCATAGGAACCTCCACAAAAAGGGTTAACCATTTAGCCATAGCTCCGTTCCATAGTCCGGGTAACTCCAGAGCTTTCAGTGTCTGCCCACCCATGGACTTTTCTGAAATAAATCCGGTATTGGGATCCACATACTGGGTGAGATTGAACTTACTCCCCTGATAATCGCGTATACCGCAAACCAGATCCACCGGATTGAAATGGGTCGATTGATCAACTAAAGCAGCCTTTTCGGGATCGTCCAGGTCAATCTGGGAAGACTCCACGATCTGTAAGCTTATTTCACCCGATTCCGACCTCACATAAAAGGGTCCGCCACCCGGTTCACCTTCGTTCTTTACCATGCCACATACCCGAATAGGGCGATCTATGGTAAAAATCAACCACTTCTTCAGATCGCTTGCATCCCAGCTTTTCAAAAGGTCTGGAATGGCCACCCCCAAACGCTCATGTAAAAAGGTCACCATGCTGTCCAGTCTGGTTTTCTCCACACGTTCGTCTCCTGTGAGTTGCTGAAGGTAGTAGAATACCTTGGAACGAATCTCCAGCAATACTCCTCCCAGAACCTCCTTGTAATTCACCCTTACCCCTGTCATTCGATCAGGAGCTACATTGTCGATATTACTGATAAACAGGATGTCCGAATCAAGGACATTCAGATTCTGAATCAATGCACCATGACCTCCTGGTCTGAACATCAAAGAGCCATCCGAATTGCGAAAGGGTTCATTTTGGGGATCCACTGCGAGGGTATCGGTCTCCGTTTTCTGGAAGGAGAAGGAGAGATCGATCTGAAGTCCGGTCTCTTTTTCGACCTGGGCTACCACCCTGGCCGCCTCTGTTTGAAATCCATCCAGGTGATCGGGCGAAACAGTCAGGTGTAGCCTGAGAATTTCATCCCGTCCGGAACAGTACCTGGAAGCTTCCCTCAAATGCTCCTCAAAGGAGGATCTTCTCTCTTTAGGGGTGTATTTGTGGAACTTCAACAATCCTTTGGGCTTATTTCCATAATTAAGTCCGGATTCATCCAGAATAAGGCCCAATATATCTGCCGGGGTATGGGTTTCCGCGAGTTTCAGGTCCTCAAAGAAGGGATAGCTTTCAAGTGATTCAAAAAAAGAGGTGATTTCCGGGTTTGTTTCAACCAGTTGTTGCTGCTCAGCAACACTTTTACCCCTCAGCTGGTCCAGGGCACTGTAGAGCGCCTTAAACATACGTGAAGCAGCACCTGAGGCAGGGACTACACGTGTAACATGAAAGTCCGGAGCATTTTGGCGGAAAACATCCCGAAAATGCTGCTCATCCCCTTCGGTAAGACACATAATCCCTTTTCCCCGGGTGGCTGGCACTAAGATATCTGCAAATGGGAATCCGGATTTAAAATACTTGATTTGCCGGTTAATTTCATCGATGTGGATCCCTTTCTTCTGGATCTGTTGGAGGTCTTTCTGATTAAACATGAGCAGGGGTTTTTTCTATAACACCTTCCTTGAACAAATGTTTAACCTCTTTTGGCAACATTTCTTCCAGTCTTTAGTGCAAGTTTATTGAGCTGAACAATCTCCTCACCCTTCCGGCCAAACAGAACTTCCAAAGCACCCTCCAGGCTTTCCATGGAGAGTCCAAGATGGTCAGAAGCGGCTCCCAGCATCACCATATTGGATACCTTTTGTGATCCCACCTCCCTGGCAATTTCCGATGCATCCAGAATAATACTATTCTCTATCTTTCTAATCTCGCGATACAAAGCCTCCCCGTCAGGATAATCGTTAATATTCTCAAAGGTCTTGCTGCTGGTCACCACCCAACCCTCCAATGAAAGAAATGGCAGGTAACGCAATGCCTCCATGGGCTCCACTGAAAGAATCATATCACACGATCCTTCGGGGATCAGGTCTGATGATATGGCTTGATCAGAAATTCTGAGGTGAGACTGTACGGCACCTCCACGCTGACTCATGCCATGCACTTCAGCCTGCTTTAGCTGCAGACCGGATTTAACTGCTGCCATACCAATCACCGCTGCAATGGAGAGGATTCCCTGTCCACCTACCCCGGCCAAAATTATATCCCTTTTCATACTTTCTACCTTTTCCTCGCTGTTTGAATACACTCTCTCTGAGCAATAATTACTGAAACGCCCTTGTAATCGAGCTCTTCAGTTATCATTATTCGATTATTCTCATGATATTTTTTCAATGGATCGATCATCCTGATATGTGCTGCTTCCACTCCTATTCCTTTACAAATCTCCACCAGGCGGTTGGTGGCGTGCGATTTTTGTCCGCCGGTCATTCCTGTGGTGGAATTATCTGATATAATTACAGTTACAGCTGTCTTTTCGACAACCGCATCCAGCAATCCGGTCATACCCGAGTGCGTGAATGTGGAGTCTCCGATCACAGCCACTGATGGATGCAGGCCTGCATCAGCAGCTCCTTTAGCCATAGGAATGGAGGCTCCCATATCCACACAAGAATTGATGGCATTATAGGGAGCCAGTGCACCAAGCGTATAACATCCAATATCTGAAAACACCCTGCCCGGCGCATAGGCGCCCAGTGCTTCATTCAAAGCATTATACATATCAATGTGACTGCACCCTTTACACAGAGCTGGTGGTCTGTTCTTTACAATTTCAGGGACCTCTCTGATAGCCTCACTTGCAAATCCAAATACCATTTTAATCAGCTTTGGGTTTAACTCTCCATCTCTGGGAAGGGTTCCATCCAGTCTGCCTCTGACAATGTACTTGTTTTCCAGGACTCCAGTGAGAGATTCCTCAATGAAGGGCGCACCCTCTTCCATCACTACTACCTCATCCACCTTTTCAATGAATTCCCGGAGCAGTTTTGGAGATACCGGATATTGTGAGATTTTCAGAACCGGATGTGCCAGTTTATTGTGTCTGGCCACTTCCTGATAATAGTTGTATGCCAGACCGCAGGCAATCACTCCCCTGCTCAAATCATTTCCGTTTTCAACTCTGTTCACTCCCGATTCCTCACTTTCAAGCACCAGGCTATTCTGAGTGGATAGCAGAAGCTTATATTTTTTCCTGGAAAGGTTAGGCAGAAGAATAAACTGTGTCAGATCAGTAGGTAGTTCTAATTTATTCTCTGCCCTGACCCCACTCCCTTCAACTGCCGAGCGCGAATGTGCCAATCTTGTGGTAATTCTCAACATGACCGGCAATTTGAATTTCTCAGAAAGGTCAAATCCATACTTTGTAAGATCATATGCTTCCTGTTGAGTGGAAGGTTCCAGAACCGGAATCATGGCAAACTTCCCATAGAACCTTGAATCCTGCTCATTCTGGGAGGAGTGCATGGAGGGATCATCGGCCACAACCACCAGCAGTCCGCCATTTACGCCGGTCATACCTGCGTTCACAAATGCATCTGCTGCCACATTCAGCCCCACATGCTTCATACAGACCATGGCCCGCTTCCCTGCATAGGACATTCCCAGGCCAGCCTCCATGGCGGTCTTCTCATTGGCAGACCACTCGGAGTGCACTTCTTTTTCTCTGGCTTCTTTGGAACGCTGTATATATTCTGTGATCTCTGTGGAAGGGGTCCCCGGGTATGCATAAACGCCTGAGAGACCTGCATCCAGGGCTCCCTGCCCAATGGCCTCATCCCCTAGCAAAACTAATTTCGACATGCGCAACAAGATTTTTTGTTTTGCTCAAAATTATATAAAATTAACACGGGCTTTAGCTATTCTATAACATGGTCAGGAGGTGATGGTAAGCAACAGGCGTCTGGGACCTCCATGGTTTCTGAACTCGCAAAGGTAGATCCCCTGCCATGTTCCCAGATTTAACCTTCCATTGGTGATGGGAATAGTTACTGAGCTTCCAATCAGCGAGGCCTTTAGGTGGTTGAATTTAGCCCAGGGGTATAATTAATTATTGCAACCCATTCTCCTAATATTGCTTGCCTGTACCGATATTTTTTTACTCGATGAAAACGGGATAACGAAAGTTAGATATGAAGAAACCGAGCATTATCAAATCACAAAAAGTTTTCTTGATAATCCGGATAAGTATTTTAAATTATTGTTCTGTTCATAAATTACTTCTTACATTTATATTCTTTACGAAGACCTATTTAAGCTGATTACATCAAATCATAAAAATGGAAAAACAAATCACGGTAAAAAACACTAAGAACGAGATCATTAAAGCTTATGAAGAACTTCTTCAAAAGGTGAAAGAAAATAAAAATGAAGATCCTAAAGTCGTACAACAATCAAAAGTAGAAAAGGAAACTGTCACCAAGGCTAATTCACTTTCTTCTGATGGAATTGTTAAAGACATATCTTCTTTAAAAATGAACCTTGGTACTTCATTGGATAAATTGGAAGAAAAACTGGTTAATGAGTATAAAATCCTTGAAAACCTGCAACAAGCCATTGCTGTTGAAAAGAAGAACTTAGAAGAACTCTATCAAATTTCAGCCAATGCCGATTCACTTTCTGCTTTAATATTGGCACAAAAAGAAAAAAAGGAGGCTTTTGAACTGGAAATTGAAATATCAAAGGAAAAATGGACAAAAGAACAACAGCAATATACAGAACAAAATAAAGATTCAAAGGAAAAACTTGACAAAGAGAGAAAACGTGAGGAAGAAGAATATAATTATACTCTTAAACTAAAAAGAAAGAAGGAATTAGATGATTATGAGCAGAAGAAAGCTCAATTAGATTTAGAAGTAAAAGAAAAACGGGCATCTTTCGAGAAAGAAATAGCAGAGAGAGAAGCAAAAGTATCAGAAGCGGAGCAGGAATTATTAGAATTAAAGGTTAAATCGGAAAAATTTCCAAAAGATATTGAAAATGCTGTAAAACAAACAGAAAAGGAAATTACTGAAAAATTAACCAGAGAATTTGATTTTGAAAAACAATTAACCAAGCAGCGTACAGAAGGTGAAATGAACCTTAAAACTCAGACAATAGATACGTTAAAAACAAGAATTAATGAACAAGATACTTTTATCAAGGAGCTAACTTCTAAATCAAATACAGCAGAATCTACCGTAAAAGATATTGCTATTAAAGCATTAGAAAGTTCAGCAAAAATGGGGGCAGTTAAACAAGAAACTGAAAAAAGGGATAAAGAGTAATCAAGCGATTTTTATTTTTATTGTTGATCTTTCGGCGCACTCTCCTCAAGGGCTCAATGCTTACTGAGGCCTGAACGGGGGGTGGTTGACATCTACCCATACATCAACGGATACCAACTCTTTCTGATTATTGTGATATAAAAACCAGGAAACTTTAGTTAATCATAATATGAATCAAACTATATTTTGTATGGCATAAAGTGGTATCACTCTGATATTTGAATAGCTGGAGAAATTTTCAAGTGATGCTCTGATTCCATAAGGAGTTTTCCTCTCATTCATAAACATATGAAGACTTTGCATTTGTCCTCTGCTGCCGGCTTTTACTTCAATGGGAACAATATTGTTATTAACCTGGATGATGTAATCAACTTCAGCATTGCTGCTGCGGGCTTCTCGCTGCCAGTAATACAGTTCAGGCTTCTCATAGGGAGAGGATGCCTTAATAAGCTCAAGGCCAGCGCATACCTCTGCCATATTTCCACGGTTCAGGGCATTGAAATCGTTCGGGAATAAGGCATCTGAAAGTTTCAATCCAAGGATACGAAACATGATCCCAGTATCAAAGAACAGCATTTTAGCTTTTTTGGTATTTACGGAAGCTCCCAGCGGTAATCCCTGGCCCGATGTGTGATAAACAGGGTGAACCAGACCGGCCAGTATTAACAGCTCCAGAACATCTTTCACCTGTCGTGAAGAATAATCCGGGCCTGCATGAACATGTTTGAATTTGTTTCCAGACTGGTATGCAACGGACTTGAACACATCAAATATTCTGATGGATGGTATCCTTTTTTTGTATTTCGGAAAATCGGACTGCAAAGAAATGATGATATCATTCTGTGCATCCTGGCATTTCAGAAGGTCCTTGTCTGCAATATAAGATTTGACAACTGCTGGCATGCCTCCTACCAGGATGTATCTGGAATAGTACAGGAGGAGTTTCTCATGAAACGCGTTATTCAGCGGGATAGTTATTGAAGCCCTCTGTTTTACCTTGATCAGTTGTTCCTCTTCCAGTGCAATCAGAAACTCATCAAAGGACAAGGAATACATAAACAATGACCTGATCCTCCCTACACCGAAACTGGCGAGTTCCCTGAATGCAAATTCCAGCAAAGATCCGGTGGCAACAAGGTGTAGCCCTGGTCGTTTTTCGTAAAAATAACGCAAAGCCCTCAGAGCTCCCTGGCATGCCTGAACTTCATCAAAGAAAAGCAGTGTTTTATGATCCTTTGCAGGAATTCCATAGTATGCTGAAAGATTTTCACATATCAGGTCCGGATCCAGATTTCCTTCGAAAAAGGAGTGAACTGCAGCCGTTTCATCAAAATTTACCTCAATGAAATACTCAAAAGATTGTCCGAATTCTCTGACAATATATGTTTTACCCACCTGCCTGGCTCCACGGATCAACAACACTTTCCGCTGTTCTTCCTGTTTCCAGTTATTTAGTTCCTTCAGGATAGCCCTGTACATAATGCACTTTTTACAAGGCAATATTAGCTATTATATGCATATAATGCAAGGCAGTAAGGCGTTTTAATTGCACATATTTCAAAGCAATCTCCACACCGACAGTGACAACAGATGGTGAGAATCGGCAGCAATAACAGGTATTTCGGCCCTTGTGCTTCTAACAAAATCATATTTCGATTGGGATTTTCAGATTCTCAAAGGGTAATTTTAGAGGACCTTGACATAGCGGGGATGAAAAACGATTCTATTCATTATGCAATTCAATAATTCTCATCCATACTTTCAAGAGAGAATTTTATGTTTGTTTTTACCATTGCGGATTTCTTCGTTGCGGTTATATTCGCAATATCCGGCAAAATTAATAAAGAACAAAGTTCAGAACTCCTTTCTTGTCGCAGTCACATGATCAGGAGGTGATGGTAAGCAGCAGGCGCCTGGGACCTCCATGGTTTCTGAACTCGCAAAGGTAGATCCCCTGCCATGTTCCCAGATTTAACCTTCCATTGGTGATGGGAATAGTCACTGAGCTTCCAATCAGCGAGGCCTTTAGGTGAGCCGGCATGTCGTCTGCACCCTCAAATACATGAGAGTAAAGGGGATGATTCTCAGGTACCAGGTGATTGATAAAAGCTTCAAAATCATCTCGCACCGAGGGATCGGCATTCTCATTAAGGGTAAGTCCGGCCGAGGTGTGTTGAATGAGCACATGCAGAAGACCTGCCTCGGGCAGATGATCCAGTGACTCTAATACCTTTCGGGTGATCAGGTGATATCCCCTGGGCATCGAAGGTAGCGTAATGCGTTTCTGTGTAACCATTAAAATGGGTAGTGTTAATAAATCACAAATTTAGGGCAATATTAAAGCGGCCGGAGGTATTGCCGACTATTTTTTATCTATTTTTGGGGCATGTTTTTCGGGAAACATAGGGTTTACCTCAGGTTGCTGCTGGGATTAGTCATCATTCTGGCATTCACCGTGGAGTCGAATGGCCAGCGTAAAAAGGATTTGGATGACGATCTGGTGGAGTTTTCCGGGATGATCAGAGATCTACAGCACAAACCGCTGCCTTTTGTTAATATTATTATATTATCCGACAGAAGGGGCACAATTTCCGACCAGAGGGGAATGTTTTCGATGGTTGTAAGACCCAATGACACCATCCTTTTCAGCCACATGGGGCATAAAGGAACCATTCATGTAATACCCGATTCCATAGGGGGACAACAATACCCTGCAGATATTTTTATGGTAAGTGACACCTTTCACCTGGCGGAGGTGAGGATCTATCCCTGGAAAACCTACCAGGAATTCAAGGAAGCATTCCTGGCCCTGGAATTACCAGATGATGATATCCAGAGAGCTTATCACAACATTGCCCTTATCAAAACCCAGATAAAAATGAATCCTTATGGCAACAGTCCTAACACTAACTTCAGGGAGGTGATGAAGCAGCAATACAATCAGCTCTATACTGCAGGGCAGACTCCATATTACACCATATTTGATCCGATTCGATGGTCCAAATTCTTCGAATCTGTAAAGCGGGGAGATTTCAAGCAGGATGATTGAGTTTCAAGCACAATTTTCAAGCACCTAAATCAGTTAGTACTATATTCGTGAAGAATCTTCTGCTTTCATTAACGCTACTTCTACTTTCTTCTGCTCTGCTTACGGGCCAGGAAGCCGGGCTATTGTCAGGGACGGTGGCTGATAGCATTGGTGAACCTGTGGAATTTGTCAATGTGGCCCTTCAGGGAACACAGACCGGCACCATGACCAATTCGGATGGCACCTATGAACTCTATGTTCCAGCAGGTCGATCCTACACCGTTGTTATTTCGTGTGTGGGTTACGTAACCAAACGATTTGCGGTTCGTCTGGATGAGGGAGGAACCCGGAAGCAGGATATTTCCTTGCAAAGAGATGTGAGGGCCATCAAAGAGGTATCGGTCAGCGCGAGACAGGACAGGGCAAGCACTTTTCACAGAATCGATGTGGAAGATCTCAACTATATGCCTACCACAACAGGCAAGGTGGAAGCCATCATTAAATCCCAAGCGGGTGTAAGCTCTAACAATGAACTCAGCTCTCAGTATTCGGTAAGAGGTGGGAATTTTGATGAAAACCTGGTCTATGTAAACGACATAGAGATTTATCGCCCATTCCTGGTCAGATCGGGACAACAGGAGGGCCTGAGCTTTGTAAATTCCGACATGGTTTCATCGGTAAGATTCTCGGCCGGAGGCTATGATGCAAGGTATGGCGACAAGATGTCGTCGGCCCTGGATATCACATACAAACGTCCCCGGAAATTTGCTGGTTCCACTTCAATAAGTCTTCTGGGAGCCTCGGCCCATGTGGAGGGTTCTTCCAAAACCCAGCGCTTTACCTTTCTGGCCGGATACAGGTATAAAACCACATCCTACCTGCTTAACACACTGGAGACTACAGGTGACTACAAGCCACAGTTTTCAGACCTTCAAACCCTCCTTACTTACCAGCTTTCACGCAAAGTGGAAATTTCATTTCTCGGAAACTACAACTCCAATAAATACCAGTTTATTCCCTCCACCCGGGATACTGAATTTGGAAACAAAGACCTGCCACTTAATCTGAAGGTCTATTACGATGGACAAGAGCTTGATCAATTTAATACATACCTGGGGGCGCTATCGCTGAACTACCGTCCACAGAAAGGATTGTCCCTGAAATTTACCACATCGGCATTCAGGACCTCAGAACAGGAGACTTTTGATATTCAGGGACAATACCTGATCAATGAGCTCGATAATACCATTGATTCGGAAACTTATGGAGACTCCATCCTGAACATTGGAGTGGGAACCCTGTTAACCCACGCGCGCAATTACCTGGATGCCATCGTGATCACTGCAGAGCACCTGGGAAGCTATCAAAAAGACAATAACCATGTGCAGTGGGGTATCTCCTACAAATACCATGATTTCCTGGACCAGATCAATGAATGGGAAGCGGTTGATTCCACAGGCTATGTCCTGCCCTATGAAGAAGACCAGCTGAACCTGACCAAATCCAAAAGGTCCGAAAACAGCATTGTCTACAATCAATACAGCGTTTTCGTCCAGAATACCCACGAGATCAACGAGACCGGAGCTGACCTGTTTCTTACCACCGGAATTCGGGGCACCGTATGGGACTTCAACCGAACCATTATGATCAGTCCCCGCATTACCCTCAGCACTCAACCTGCCTGGGAACGGGATATGATGTTCCACCTCTCAGGCGGCTACTATTACCAGCCTCCATTCTATAAAGAGATGAGAATGCCTGATGGAAGCATAAACGAGGATATTGAACCTCAGCGTTCCATTCATCTGCTGGTGGGGGCAGATTATATCTTCACCATGTGGGACCGTCCCTTTAAGCTAACCGGCGAAGCATACTACAAATGGCTGAGCAACCTGATTCCCTATAAAATTGAGAATGTGCGCTTGTCCTATGCAGGAGAGAATATCTCACAGGGATATGCCAGCGGGATCGATTTCAAACTCAACGGCGAGTTTGTTCAGGGTGCTGAATCCTGGATGACCCTTTCCTTCCTGCAAACCAGGGAAGATGTGGAAGGCGACATGGCTTATCTCTGGGATGGAAACAGGTTTGTATTACGCGAAGTCGGTGAGTTTCCAAGGCCCACAGATCAACTGGTTACAGTTGGGATCTACTTCCAGGATTATTTCCCCAACAATCCGGGATATAAAGTTCATGTCAACGCTTTTTATGGGACAGGCCTTCCCCTGAGCAGTCCAAACGAGGACCAGTACTATACCAATCTTCGCATGAGACCCTACCGTCGGGTCGACATTGGCTTTTCCAAAGTACTTAAAAGGGAGACCGATATTTGGGGGGAGAAAAATCCTTTGCGCTTCTTTGAAAGCATCTGGATCAGTGCTGAAATCTTTAACCTGCTGGATATTAATAACGAATCCTCCTACCTCTGGGTCCGCACCATCTCAAATCAACAGGGAATTCCTGGTCAGTTTGGAGTCCCCAACTACCTCACCGGTCGCAGATTCAACGTAAAAATCTCAATAAGTTTTTAGTACGCACCTGCGCAGCCTTTGTAACCTGTAACCTGTAACCGGGCGCAGCCCATTAACCCATTAACCTACTAACCCAATAACCTACTAACCCAATAACCTACTAACCCATTAACCTACTAACCCATTAACCTACTAACCT